>Ga0209212_1001034_pt1 | contig 48139 bp, 46 predicted proteins | sample RifGroC2_FD_183996 | JGI IMG/M metagenome (GOLD analysis project Ga0209212, IMG submission 183996) | Groundwater microbial communities from Rifle, Colorado, USA - Groundwater C2 (SPAdes) (version 2) | ecosystem: Environmental > Aquatic > Deep subsurface > Groundwater | place: Rifle, Colorado... | reverse complement strand
TTATTTTGTAGGAAACCTTGCCGGGCAGTGCGGCGGTTTGTTGCTGTACAAAAGTGACGACGACATTTCTTATTTGCGTGTGGTCTTGTGCGGCTGATGCCGCTACGCATCCCAGCAACAAACAGGCGTATAAAAGTAAATTCTTCATGGGGGTGTATTGCGCATGTCGCGGGCTGTCAAGGTAAAGGAATAGGGCGGGTTCAATGCGCCTACCAGGTCGCGGCAGGCAGGCCGCTCCACAGTTCGTGGATGTCGCGGATGTCCCATTTTACGGGGTCTTCGTGCGATGCGATTTTGTCCTTGCAGGCAGGTTTTGATAAATCCATTATTTCGGGAGCAACCCGGCTGTTGGATTTGATAGAAAAAAATATTTTTATCTTGGGTGTTAATAATGACTTTTCGGTTTGCTCGATGATTACACCCAATCGACCAGATTCCAGCCTGACCAGCGAACCAACTGGATAAATACCGATACTTTTAACAAAGGCCTGAAAAATGAGCGGGTCAAAATGCCCCTTGCTCCATTCAGCCATCTTGCGTATCGATTCGGCGGGTTCCCAGCCATTCTTGTAGGGACGATTGGAAGTAATTGCGTCATACACATCGCACACCGCCCCCATTTTGGCATACAGGCTGATCTGTTCATTCGTTAACTTTTCGGGGTAACCGTTGCCATCCACTTTTTCGTGGTGATGTAAACAAACATCCAGCGCGATATCGCTGATGCCTTCACCTTCAAGCAACATTTTGTGCCCGTCGGCGGGGTGATTTTTTACCATTACAAATTCGGCATCGGTCAGCTTGCCGGGTTTATTGAGGACTTCCAGCGGGGTCATCATCTTGCCAACGTCGTGCAGCAAACCGGCCAGGCCGGCTTGGCGAATTTGTGTTTCATCCAACCCCAGTTGCCGGGCCAGGGACACCATCAGCGCGCATACAGCCACCGAGTGCATGTAGGTGTAATCGTCCTTGTCTTTCAAGCGAGCCAATCCAATCAACGCACCGGGATTGCGCATCACCGAGGTGGTGATTTCCTCGACGATAGGCAGCGCATCATCGGCGCTCAATGCCTTGCCCATGCGCGCCTCCTGAAACATCGAGGTGACAGCCTGTCTGGATTTGGCGCAAATCTTGATGGCACGCGCAGCCTCTTGGTGAGTATCAATGCGCAGAGCTATTTTGCTGGTCGAATCAGCTTGCGCAAGCGTGTTTTCAACTTCCTTCGCAATAGCTTCTTCATCTGCTCCGTCCTCGGCATCAAGCCCCTTGGAGGTGTCTATCCATACTTCCTTGATTCCGGTGGACAGGATAATTTGCAAGTTTTTGGGATTGTCCAGCATGAAGGCGCCTCGCCAGAACGGGTGATCCATCCATGAGCTGCACAACTCATGTACGTGCATGCCTAAGCGCAGTTGTTTGACATGGATACGTTTTAGCATAGCCGGGTTTAGATATTTGGAATTCTGTAAATTCTAACCCAAATAAAACAGGGTTGAATAAGTTGGAATTGGGGGGGGAATCTCCCGTTAATCAGCAGATAAAGAGTTAGCGGCGCGCTCTAGTATGCCACTCATGTAAGTGGTTGTGAGTGAATCAGGAGGGCAAAATGATCAACAAATTAGACGATGCACTGCGTTTTCAGCAAACCGCGCTCAGCCTGCGCGCAGCGCGTCAGGAACTACTGGCTTCCAACATCGCAAATGCGGATACACCAAACTATAAGGCAAGAGACGTCAATTTCGCCAGCGCGTTGCAGAATGCCCTGACAGGCACTGCTGCCGGGTTGCCAGCCGTGAAAACCTCATCGATGCATCTGGAAGGAAATTCCGGCGCATCAATTATGGGAACGCCCGTGATGTACCGCAAGCCGCTTCAGCCGAGCGCAGATGGCAACACGGTGGATATGGACATGGAGCGTGCGCAGTTTGCAGATAACGCACTGCGCTACGAGGCAAGCGTCCGGTTTGTCAGTGAACAGATGAAGGCGATGTTAACTGCGATACAGGGGTGATCATGTCTCTATTCAATATTTTCAATGTGGCAGGTTCAGGGATGGCAGCGCAGTCGCAGCGTCTGAACGTGGTGGCCAGTAATCTGGCCAACGCCGACAGTACCACCAGCGCAAATGGTCAGCCGTACAAGGCAAAGCAGGTGATATTCAGCGCGACGCCGGTGGACGGAAGCAGCGCACAGGGCGTGAAGGTGACTGCGGTGGTCGAAGATGGCTCACCGATGAAAATGGTCTACGACCCCAAGCATCCGATGGCCGATACGCAGGGCTATGTCGCCATGCCCAATGTGGACGTGGTGGGCGAGATGGTGAATATGATCTCAGCCTCACGCGCTTATCAGAATAATGTGGAAGTGATGAACGCATCGAAAACAATGCTGCTCAAGACGCTGACCATTGGCCAGTAAGGTGACGATATAGCAAATAATGAAAGGAAATCATCATGCTTAATGCCACACAGGACATCGGATCGGCCGCAGCGCTATTTGCTTCATTGAACGCAAATGCCGGTTCCAACGCAAATGCCTCGGCTGCAGCCGAAACGCAGGATCGTTTCCTGAAGCTGCTGGTCACGCAGATGAAGAATCAGGATCCGCTCAACCCGATGGACAACGCGCAAGTGACTTCGCAAATGGCGCAGCTCAGCACGGTGACTGGCATCGACAAGCTGAACGTCACCCTGCAAGCATTGAGTGACAGCATGATGTCCAATCAGCCGCTGCAGGCAGCGAGCATGATCGGGCATGGCGTGCTGGTGCCGGGCAACGGTGTTGATCTGGCTAATGGTTCCGGCTACGGCGGCATCGACCTGGCGCAATCGGTGGACAGGCTCGATATCTCCATCTATGACCAGGCCGGTGCATTGCTGCGCAACTTCAATTTGGGGACGCAGCCGGTCGGGCTGGTTAATTGGCAATGGGATGGCAGGGACAATTCGGGCAACAGCGTAGCAGAAGGCAGCTATATCTTCAATGTTGACGCAGCGCAGGCAGGCAAAAAGGTGGATGCGACAGCGCTGCAGTTTGGCATGGTGAATAGCGTATCTCAAGGCGGGCAAGGAGTGACGCTGAGCGTTGGGCGGTTAGACGGCATTGTGATGTCGCAAGTCAAACAAATTCTATAAGTTAAAGGAGAGCATCATGAGCTTTCAGCAAGGTTTGAGTGGTCTAAATTCGTCAGCCAAACAACTGGATGTGATAGGCAATAATGTGGCGAATTCCGGCACGGTTGGTTTCAAACAATCACAGGCGCAATTTGCCGATATGTATGCTGCTTCTCTTTCGGGCAGTGGTGCTGTGCAGATAGGTACAGGCGGCAAAGTGGCCTCTGTTGTTCAGCAATTCACTCAAGGGAATGTCACCAATACCAGTAACCCGATGGATACCGCAATCAGCGGGCAGGGATTCTTTCGCATGATCGATCCGGGCGGTAGTATTTTGTACAGCCGCAATGGTCAATTCCAGGTGGATAAAAATGGTTTCATCGTTAACAACCAAGGGCATAAAGTGTCCGGCTATCTACCGGATGCGACAGGAGCTATTATTCCGGGACAGCCACTGCCAATACAACTCAATTCGTCTGATTTGGCACCCCAGCAGACGGCCAATGTGGTGGTAGGGGCAAATCTTGATTCACGCGCTGCAACACCGGTAAACCCGATTTTTAGTCCGATTGATCCGACGTCCTACAATAGCTCGACCTCGTTAACGGTATATGACAGCTTGGGCGCCAGCCATATTGGGTCATTATATTTTCAAAGAGTGCCTATGGCTGTTGCATCACTGGGTGACGGCACGATTGCAGCCGGTTCGCCAACCATGACATTGACCGGCTCGACGACTGGTTTGTCTGCAGACGATACTGTTACGCTGGCAGGCGTAACTTATACGATTGCTTCGGTTGATAGCGCTACTCAGATAACCGTTTCGCCAACCGGTCCTGTCGGTGGTGCTGGCCCTGTCGCATTCACTGCTACCAATGCGCCATCGGCCAACTGGAACGCTTATCTGGCGATAGATGGGGCATTGGTACCCGCTGCGGGTACTGCACTGACCATGCTTACCTTTGATACCTTGGGTCAATTATCTTCCACTACCCCTGCTTCTGTTCCACTTGGAACAGTGGCTTCGGCAGCGTTCACGCCAACGGGAGCGGTTGCCCAGACGCTTTCCTTCAACTTTGCCCAGGCCTCCCAATACGGCGGCAGTTTTGGAGTGAATAGCTTGACTCAGGATGGATACTCATCCGGACGGCTAAGCGGATTTAATACCAGCGCTGACGGGACAATACTGGGGCGCTATTCCAACGGCCAGTCGCGTGCTTTGGGGCAGATGCTGCTGGCAAACTTCACCAACCCGCAGGGCTTGCAGCCGATGGGCAATAATGAGTGGGTCGAAAGTGCCACATCAGGCGGTCCGCTGATCGGTACACCGGGGTCGAGTGCTTTGGGGGTGTTGCAATCTTCGGCAGTAGAAGATTCGAATGTGGATCTGACTGCCGAACTGGTGAATATGATTACCGCCCAGCGTGTGTATCAGGCGAATGCACAGACTATCAAGGCGCAAGATCAAGTGTTGCAGACGCTGGTGAATTTGCGATAGGGGGAATTAGGGAGTAGGGAGCGTGGGGCTTCCACTGCCTGCTATCCACTTGCCACTTGCCAGATCAGGAGAAAGTAATGGACAGATTAGTCTATACCGCAATGACCGGCGCTTCGCATGTGTTGCAGCAGCAGGCAACGATATCGGAGAATCTGGCGAATGCCAATACGCCGGGGTTCCGCGCCGCGCTGAACACTTTCCGCGCCGTACCGCTGATGGGTGAAGGTTTGCCGACCCGGACGTTTGTGGTGGATTCCACAGCAGGAGCGGATTTTACGCCGGGTGTTCTTCAGCAAACCGGCCGCGACCTTGATGTAGCAATCAATGGGGCGGGCTGGATTACGGTACAGGGCGCAGACGGCAAGGAGGCCTACACGCGCAATGGTAGTTTCCAGGTCACACCCAACGGCGTGCTGCAAACCCGTACCGGCTTGAATGTGATTGGCGATGGCGGCCCGATCTCCATTCCGCCCGACACCGAAGTGACGTTCGCCAAGGATGGCACAATTTCAACCGTCCCGAGTGGCGGCCAAACCACTTCGGTAATCGTGGTCGGCAGACTGAAGCTGGTCAACCCGCCAGCCGAGCAATTGGAGCGTGGTGGCGATGGCTTGTTCCGTTTGAAAGACGGCGCGGTGGCCACTGCCGATGCTAATGTCAGCGTAGCCCCGGGCAGCTTGGAAGGCAGTAATGTGAATGCCGTGGAAGCGATGGTGAGCATGATTTCGCTGGCGCGCAAATTCGACATGCAGATGAAAATGCTGCAAAGCGCGGACAACAATGCGCGGCAATCCAGCCAGATAATGAACATTTCGGGCTGATTGAGAAGCTGTGAAATGTGAAACGAAGAAACGGTTCTGCGTTTCACCTTTCACGTTTCACTTAATTGAAAGGATAAGATTATGATACGTTCCTTGTGGATTTCCAAAACCGGTCTGGATGCGCAGCAAACCCAGATGGATGTCATTTCCAACAACCTAGCCAATGTCAGCACCAGCGGTTTCAAGCGTTCCCGCGCGGTGTTCGAGGATTTGCTGTATCAGACCATCCGCCAGCCCGGCGCGCAGTCTTCGCAGCAAACACAAATCCCGTCCGGCTTGCAGGTTGGTACCGGCGTTCGACCCGTTGCGGCAGAGCGCATTCATACCCAGGGCAATTTGCAACTGACCGGCAACCAGTTGGATGTGGCGATTCAGGGGGCGGGGTTCTTTCAGGTGCTGATGCCGGATGGCTCGACGGCCTATACCCGCGATGGTTCATTTCAGATGGATAGCCAGGGACAACTGGTGACATCCAGCGGCTTTCCCATTCAACCCGCCGTGACCATCCCGGCGAATGCCATCAATGTCTCTATCGGGCGCGATGGAGTAATCAGCGTAACCCAACCCGGTGTGGCTGCTCCGGTGCAAGTGGGCAGTTTGCAACTGGCAACCTTCATCAATCCGTCAGGCTTGATGAGTCAGGGCGAGAATCTTTACCAGGAAACCGCCTCTTCCGGTACACCGAGCACCAATGTACCGGGCACCAATGGCGCTGGATTGCTGAATCAGAGTTATGTGGAAACCTCCAACGTCAATGTGGTGGAAGAGCTGGTGAACATGATCCAGACGCAACGTGCTTATGAGATTAATTCAAAAGCTATCCAGACTTCGGATCAGATGTTGCAGCGTTTATCGCAAATCTAGGATAAATGGGGTGATGTGTGCGTGAGTTCAGCTATCCGGGAGTAGTGGTCTTGTTGGCGCTGGCGGGGTGCGTGACGCCTGCTGCCAATGTGCATCAACCGATGACCGCCAGGCCAGTTGAGAATAGGGTAGTCGTTCCGGCAGACGGAGCCATTTTTCATGTCGGGGTGAGTGAGCGTCCCTTGTTCGAGGACCGTCGCGCACGCAACGTCGGCGATATCCTCACCATCAACATCGTGGAAAAGACCACGGCGAATGACAAGTCCAGTGGCAGCGCAGACCATAGCGGCACATTGGCCACTACGACTCCATCCATCACCCGTAACTCCGCGACCCCAAAGTTGTTGTTCAAGGGGTTCAGCCTCGCCGGCAGTTCAGGCGGAACATTCAGCGACAAGAGCGCCAGCGCCGGTGCAGTAGATTTCACGGGGACTATCACGGTGACGGTGATCGAGGTCCTGGCCAATGGCAATCTGCTGGTGAGCGGAGAGAAACAGGTGGCGGTCAACCGGAATAGCGAATATATCCGCTTCTCCGGCGTGGTGAACCCTGCCTACATTGCTGCCGGGAATACGGTGCAGTCCACGCAGGTGGCGGATGCTCATCTCGAATATAAAGGCAAGAGTGGCGTTCTGGATACGTCTTCCATGGTGGATGTTCTTGGCAGAGTGTTCCTGTCGGTGTTGCCGTTCTAAATTGGGAGCAGAATGATGAAACGGACTTTTTCAGTGCTACTGGCGATGCTGCTGCTGATGCCGTTCGCAGCAGCAGCAGACCGTATCAAGGACATGGCCAGCATCCAGGGCGTGCGCGACAACCAGTTGCTCGGCTATGGCCTTGTGGTCGGCCTGGACGGCAGCGGCGACCAGACTACACAAACGCCATTCACGGTACAAAGCATCATCAGCATGTTGTCGCAGATGGGTATCAATCTGCCGCCCGGCACCAGCCTGCAACTCAAGAATGTGGCGGCGGTCATGGTGACTGCCACGCTGCCGCCGTTTTCCAAGCCGGGACAAAACATTGACGTGACCGCATCTTCGATTGGCAATGCCAAGAGCCTGCGCGGCGGGACATTGCTGATGACGCCATTGAAAGGCGCGGATGGCCAAGTGTACGCAATGGCACAAGGCAATGTGCTGGTCGGCGGAGTCGGCGCTTCCTCGGGTGGGGCATCGGTACAGGTGAACCACTTGAGCGTCGGGCGGGTGCCTGCCGGCGCAACCGTGGAACGCGCCGTTCCTACCCTGCTGGGGCAGGGCGATTTCATACATCTGGAACTGAATGCTGCGGATTTCACCACGGCAACGCGCATCGTTGAGGCGGTCAATGGACAAATTGCACCGGATCTGGCTGCAGCACTGGATGGTCGGGTGATACAGGTGCGCGCTCCGCCAGGCAATGAGCGCGTTGCGTTCATTTCCAGGATCGAGAATCTGGAGGTCAATCCGGCGCAGGGTATCGCCAAGGTGATTATCAATGCGCGCACCGGGTCAGTGGTTATGAATCAGGCGGTGACATTGGATACTTGCGCCGTGGCGCATGGCAATCTGACCGTAGTGATCAGCACCGACAGCGCGGTGAGTCAGCCGGGCGCATTTTCTCAGGGGCAGACCGTACAAACCGACAAAGCCACCATAAACGTTAATATGGACAAGAGTGGCTTGGTGCAACTTCAGAAAGGGGTATCGCTGAGCGAAGTGGTCAAGGCGCTCAACTCGATCGGCGCGACCCCGCAGGATTTGCTGGCGATTCTGCAGGCGATGAAATCATCCGGGGCGTTGCGTGCGGAACTGAAGATTATCTAAATGATTAACCAACTACATGGTTCCGCAAATGCAGGCAAACTGGCTCTCGATACACAGAGCCTGGAACAGTTGCGCACGCAGGCCAGACAGTCGCCGAATCAGGCGCTCAAAGTGGCGGCGCAGCAGTTTGAATCGGTGTTTCTGAACATGATGCTGAAAAGCATGCGCGAAGCCATTCCGCAGGACGGCATGTTCGATAGCGAACAGACACGCATGTTCACCAGTATGCTCGACCAACAGTTGGCGCAAAGTATGGCCGGCCGCGGCGTGGGGCTGGTCGACATCATGGTCAAGCAACTCAGAGGGCAGCAAATCAACACTCAATCCTCGCCCCCCGATACTCGGTCTTCAGTCCCTGGACCTCAGGCCTCTACGGTTCTGCCATCGGCCTATAACGGAACCGTCCAACAGGATTTTATAAATCGTATGCTGCCGTTCACCAGCCAGGCAAGCCAGGACAGTGGCGTGCCGCCACAACTGATGTTGGGGCAGGCTGCGCTGGAAAGCGGTTGGGGCAAACGCGAAATCAAAATGGCCGATGGCAGTAATAGTTTCAACCTGTTTGGCATCAAGGCAAGCGGGGGCTGGAATGGTAAAGTGGCGGAAGTGATGACTACCGAGTATAAAGATGGCATAGCATATAAGCAGGTTAAGAAATTTCGCGCCTACCATTCTTATGCCGAGGCATTCCGGGATTACGCCGCCATGATCAGCAGCAACCCGCGCTACGCAGACGTTTTGCAGCAGGGTGGCAATCCAGCCGGAATGGCGCAGGCCATGCAAAAGGCGGGATACGCAACCGACCCGAGCTATGCCGATAAATTGGCGTATGTGATGGGGGTAACCGGCGGCTTGCTAGCGAAGTCTTAGTCGATTGGCTATGCGAGGCTGATTGGGCCGCCCGAGTAATGCTATGGTTGGCTTGTTATGCCGGAACCATAACCACCCTAAAGAATTTGTTTGGCGCGCCGATAACACAATCCAGTACGTCGACGTGCGGGTGAAGGAAGATCAATGGGAAGCGACCTATTTACCTCAGCATTAAGCGGTATGAATGCGGCTCAGATCGGTCTGGCGACCGTTGAGCACAATATTGCCAATGCAAACACCCCCGGATTTAACCGGCAGGAGATGTTGGTTGGTTCACGTCCGCCCCAGTCTCTCGGCGGTTCGTTTCTCGGGCAAGGCGTTGACGTGGTCGGAGTAAAAAGGATCTACGACCAGTTCCTGACTGCCCAGGTGCGGCAGGAGCAGAACCAGGCCAGCTATCTGAACGCCTATCATTCCGCGATGAAGCAGATCGACAACCTGATTGCCGACCCGGCTGCCGGCGTTTCGCCTGCAATGCAGGAACTCTTCAATGCGATGAACGGGGTTGCCAACAATCCAGAGTCGGTTCCTGCGCGTCAGACTTTGCTGGGTAGCGCCCAGTTCGTGGTGAATCGTTTCAGGGCAATCGATCAACGCTTGGCCGATATTGCCAATGGGCTTGCCGACCAAATCACCGGCAGCGTCAATACAATCAATACGTACGCGCAGCAGATCGCCGCTTTGAACGGCAACATCAAGCGCGCAACGGCGGCCAGCCAGGGGGGGCAACTACCCAATGATTTGCTGGATCAGCGCGATCAAGTGATCAACCAACTGAACAAGGAAATCAAGGTTAGCGTACAAGCACAAACGGATGGTACGGTGAGCGTATTTATTGGCAATGGGCAGGCGCTGGTGATCAATGAGCAGGCCATGTCGCTGCGCCCGCTCCAATCGTCAAGCGATCCGAGCAAGGTCGATATTGCCTATCTGAACGGCAATAACACGATCCCTTTGCAACAAAGCAGCCTGCAGGGTGGTAACTTGGGTGCATATCTCGCTTTCCGTGACCAGAGCCTGGAGCCTGCGCGCAATGCATTGGGACGTGTGGCGCTGGGGCTGGCTGCCAGTGTTAACCAGCAGAACCGGTTGGGGCAGGATTTGAACGGTGTGCTGGGTGGAAATATATTCAATACCGCCATTCCGCGCGTTGACAAGTGGGCGCTTAACACTGGCACGGCAGTTGTTTCGGCGGCGATCAGCGATGTCGGTGCGATTACCACGAGCGATTATCAGCTAAGATTCGACGGCGCCAATTACACCATGCTGCGATTGTCGGACAGTGCCACGACCAATCTTGGCGCAACCCTGCCGCAGACTGTGGATGGTTTTACAGTCAGTTTGACTGCTGGTGCGGCAGCAGCGGGCGATACCTTCCTGATTCGCCCTGCCGCAAACGGCGCACGGGATGTCAGCGTGGCGACCAACGACCCAGCCAAAATTGCGGCGGCTGCGCCGATGCGCGCATCTGCTGCATTGACCAATACCGGATCGGCAACTATCAGCAGCGGGACAGTCAATACGCCACTGCCACTCGATTCCAATTTGCAAGCCTCTGTCAGTATCACATTTGATACACCGACCACCTTTACTGTGACGGGCGCTGTGCCTGCCGTGACGGGTTCTGTTACCTATACGTCCGGTGCCGATATCTCATATAACGGATGGACGGTGCAAATCACCGGAACCCCGTCAGCTGGTGACACCTTTGATATTGCGCGGAACACCAATGCCGCCGGCGATAATCGCAACGCCTTGCTGCTGGCTGCTTTGCAGAACCAGAATCTATTGGCAAACGGGACGACCGGTTTTCAGGGGGCGTATGGTCAATTAGTTGGTGAGATCGGCGCCAAGACTCACGAACTGGATGTAACCAGCCAGGCCCAGACCAATATGGTGGCTCAAACAGTCGCGGCACAGCAGGCGGTTTCCGGCGTGAATCTGGACGAGGAGGCAGCAAATCTGCTGCGTTACCAGCGCGCCTACCAGGCTGCCGCCAAGGCAATGCAAATCGCCAATACCATGTTCGATGCCTTGTTGTCATTAGGAAAGTAGGTGTGCCATGCGCGTAAGTTCCAATACCCTGTTTGATAGCAATGTGTCCGCGTTAAACCAGCAGCAGGCCCGCTTGTTGCAGACCCAGCAACAGATTTCCAGCGGGCGGAAGATTCTGGCTGCATCAGACGATCCGGTTGCGGCTGCAAGAGCCTTGGATATCAGCCAAGCGGATGCAACGAATACCCAATATGCATCGAATCGCAGTGCTGCGCGCCATACCTTGTCGCTTGCAGAAAGCACGCTGCAGAGCGTGACATCCTTGATACAGGATGCGAAGACCGCCACGATCAGCGCGGGCAACGGCGCGTTGTCGAACAGCGACCGGCAGACCATCGCTACCGAATTGAGCGGCAGGCTGCAAGAGTTGATGGGGCTGGCGAACAGCACCGATGGTGCGGGGAATTATCTGTTTTCGGGGTTTCAGTCGAGAACCCAGCCGTTTGTGGATACACCTGCAGGAGTCGGATATTTCGGCGATGATGGGCAACGTCTGATTCAGGTCGGGGCGACACGGCAAATGGCTTCCGGTAATTCCGGATCAGATGTCTTTATGCGTATAAAGGAAGGAAACGGGACATTTGTTACCCAAGCGGCGATTGCAAATACCGGAAGCGGCGTTGCCAGTCTGGGCAATGTGATTGACTCGGCATTGCTTACCGGTCACAACTATCAAATCGATTTTACGGTGGCAGCGGGGGTAACTACTTACAGCGTAACGGATAATTCAACACTTCCGGCGCCGACAGTGCTTTCCGCCGGCAATTCCTATGTCAGCGGGCAAGCCGTCAGTTTTGACGGTTTGCAATTCGACATTCAGGGAATGCCAGCCGACGGTGACCGGTTCATCGTATCGCCCAGCGCCAACGAAAGCGTATTCAAGACCATTTCGGATTTGATTGCCGCGCTGAATACGCCCTTGGCAAGCGGGGGCGGCACGGCACAACTGACAGGTAGCCTGAATCGCGGCCTTAAACATTTGGATAACGCGTTGGATAATGTTCTGACTGTCCGATCTTCGCTGGGTTTGCGTCTTAACGAGATCGACGCATTGCAGGCGACCGGGGAGGATCTGGGTTTGCAGTATAAGCAGACGTTATCGCAGTTGCAGGATGTCGATTACAACAAGGCGTTGAGTGATTTGGCGCAGCAGCAGATGTATTTGCAGGCCGCGCAGCAGACCTTTGCCAAGGTCTCCGGACTTTCCTTGTTCGATTATCTCTGATTCTCAAGGGGTGGAGTCAGGCGCACGAACGATACCAGCGTTCGCTTCCAGCATGGCCATTACCTGTGCTGCCGGTACGCGCAGCAGTTCGCCGATGTCTCTGTAGTCGTCCGGCAGCGCGGCATCATCCCAGCCGTTGGCGGAATGCCGTGCCAGGTTGACGGCCAGCTCAACATTGTGCACGCGTGGTTGCTTTGCGCCGGAATCATTCATTAACATCAGCAGCAACTCCGGAAGTCCCCATTGCAGGGTCAATTCCTTTTGCAGATCGACCAGCGCAAACCCCAGCACCTGTTCCTGGGCGCTACGACTACGCAGAGTCTTGTCTTTCTGCTGAATATCGCGAATCTCCAGCATCATGGCCGGCGCGAAACACCACATCAGAATCTCGGCAATATCATGCAGTAGTGCGGCAACGCGCACCTCTTCATAGTGCAGGTCGTGCAATTGCACAGCCCATTCCCTGGCATACTCCGAAGCGCGATGCGAGCGATGCACTACACGCAGCATCGGCGGGAGCGCCACGGCATGGGCCTTGAGCATCTCCTCTGCCAGAGGTTGGGGAGGAACATTATTGAAGAAAGGTTCGATACCGAGCATCAGCAGAGCCTGCTCAACCTGAACAACCTCGGTGGTTTGCGCTTTACTCTTATGTTGTTGCAGATAGCGCAGCAGCTTGACGGTCATGATGGGATCGCATGCGATGGTTCCGGCAACGGCGTGCGCATTCAGTCTTTTGTCATCCGTACGCAACGCGGTCAAGTCGCGTGCGGTATGCTTCAGAACCGGCAAGTCCGCACGGGTAAGTACCGATATCCAGTGTTCCAGTCTCTTGGCTCTCAGCATATGACCCCCCGTCTGTTTTCCGTCAATGTAACAGTAATTCATGTGGTTGCACATTGACCAGGTTAAGCATTGTGCCTAGCCCTTCCTGGGTGAGCCTGTCCAGCAGCGGAGTGAAGTAGGGCATGGACAGCGCCAGCACGAAAAATCCAATTGCCAGTGTAATGGGAAAACCCACGGCGAACAGATTAAGTTGCGGCGCGGCGCGGGTGAGTATCCCCAACGCAATGTTGGTGATCAGCAGTGCGGCCAGTATCGGCAGTGCAATCTGCAGGGCGTAGGCAAAAATACTCCCACCCCAGATGGCCACTCCGTAGAATCCATTGGCTGGCATCATGCTGCCGACGGGCAGCGTGCGAAAGCTCTCGGCCAATGCGGACAGCATGTGCAGGTGGCCGTTCATGGCCAAGAAGGCTAGTGCCACGATTATTCCCAGCCAGCGCGCAACGACAGGTGTATAGGATGCGTTCAAGGGATCATAAAAGCTGGCGAACCCCAGCCCCATCTGCAATCCGGCCAATTCGCCCGCCATTTCCACAGCGGTGAAAATCAGGCGCATGGTGAATCCCATTGCCACGCCGATGATGATCTGCTGGACCATTATCAATAACCCCTGCGGGGAGCCGATGGCGACCGGCGGCATCGCGCCGATGGTCGGCGCGATGATAACGGCGAGCAAGACAGACAAGCCGATTTTTACGCGCACCGGCACTTGCTTGTTGCCGAGCACCGGAGAACTGGCAATCATGGCCAGGATGCGTACCAGCGGGAAAATCAGCGTGGCAAGCCAGGCATCGAGCTGCGCACTGGTAATACTGATCACGGTAATTACCCGATCATCCAGGGGATGTTGCCGAACAAGCGTTGGATGTAATCGACCATTGTGTTCACCATCCACGGTCCGGTAAAAATCAGCATCACAAAAATTCCCAGCAATTTTGGAATGAATGACAGAGTCAGTTCGTTGATTTGCGTGGCGGCCTGGAAGATGCTCACCATCAGGCCGATAACCAGTGCGCTGAGCAGCAGCGGGGCGGAAATCATCAACGTCATTTCGACGGCTTGCTGTCCGATGGTGATGACGGTCTCGGGAGTCATGGTCAGGTGTAAAAGCTCTGCGCCAGGGAGCCGATGACCAGGTTCCAGCCGTCGGCCAGCACGAACAGCATGATCTTGAAGGGCAGCGAAATGATCGCCGGCGACACCATCATCATGCCCATGGACATCAGCACGCTGGCTACCACCATGTCGATGATGAGGAACGGGATGAATACCACGAAGCCGATCTGGAAGGCGGTTTTCAATTCGCTGGTTACGTAAGCGGGAACGAGAATACGCAGCGGTACCTGGTCGGCATTTTGCAGCGGTTCGCTATCGGAAATTTTGACAAACAGCGCGAGGTCGGCTTCGCGGGTCTGGTGCAGCATAAAGGTCTTCAGCGGCACACTGCCTTTCTCGACGGCATGCTGGAAATCGAGTTTGTTCTCGCTGAAGGGTAAATAGGCATCGGTGTATACCTTGTCGAGCACCGGCGACATGACGAAGAAGGTGAGAAACAGCGCCAGCCCGATCAGTACCTGATTGGGCGGAGAAGAGGGCGTGCCGAGGGCGGAGCGCAGCAGGCTCAATACGATGATGATGCGCGTGAAGCCGGTCATCATCAGCAGAATCGCCGGCAGGAAACTCAGCGAAGTGAGCAGCAGCAGCGTTTGCAGGCTCAGGCTGTAGGTCTGGCCGCCGCCCGGTGTCGGTGTGCTGGTCAATGCAGGCAGTCCGGTCTCGGCCCATGCACCCTGTGCCAGTCCGAGCAGCAACAAAATGGCAGTGATGAGATGGCTACGGCGCACGGCGTTTCCTGTTGGCAAGCTGGCCGAGCGCATTGCTCAGGATTGCCGCAAACCTGTTATTTTCGGCTGACGGGGAGTTGTCGTCCGGCTGTTGCGCAATGTCTTCCGGGCGATTCAGTGTGTGCAGGGTACGAATTTGACCCGGCCCCACGCCGACCACCAGCCAGGTATCCTTCACTTCGACCAGCACGATGCGCTCGCGTTGCCCTACCGATGTACCACCCAACACTTTGAGCAGATTGCCCGAGCCCTGCTGCGCCGCGTTAATGCGCTTGAGCAGCCAGGCAACCAGCACGATGGCGGCCAATACCAGCAGCAAACTGAGAATGATTTGCACGATATTGCCCGAGTTGACAGCGGGTGGGAGGTGGCGCGCTTCCTCTGTGGCGAATGAAAGTGCGGGAACAGTAAGCAGTGCAGCGGCGGCAATATGGCCGGATTTGCGAAGCATGTTATTTGTTCAAGCGGCGTAGCCGTTCGGATGGGGTGATGATATCCGTAAGGCGGATGCCAAGTTTGTCGTTTACCACTACCACTTCGCCTTGCGCGATCAGAAAGCCGTTGATCATCACATCCAACGGCTCACCAGCCATGCCGGCTAGTTCAACGACCGAGCCCTGCGCCAGTTGCAGCAGGTTCTTGATTGGCATTTTGGTGCGTCCCAGTTCAACAGTCATTTGCACCGGGATGTCCAGAATCATGTCGAGATCATTTTGTGTGGTCGCAGAACCGCCTGACCCGAATTGCTCGAGCATGAGCGGTTTGGCAGGTGTTGCCGGTTGGCTGGCGGTGGTTGCCTGTTCGGCCATGGCCGCGCCCCAATCGTCGGCGGTAATTGCTTCTCCGTTAGTGGTTTCACCAGGCATGACCTTCTCCTTCGTTAGTCGAGAGCATTTTTTCGACCCTCAGTGCATATTGGCTGTTGAATGCGCCATATTTGCATTCCATCACCGGCACGCCATCTACCGAGGCAGTGATATTTTCACCGACTTCCAGCGGGATGACATCACCGCTACGCATCTTCAGTACTTGTTCGAGCGTCACGCTGGCATGGCCAAGCGTGGCAACCAGTTCGATATTGGCGGATTGCACCTGTTTGGACAGCAGTTGCAACCAGCGCTGATCCACGGCCAGATGGTCGCCCTGCATGGTGCTGTAGAGTAGATCCTTGACCGGTTCAAGCATGGAGTAGGGCATGCAAATGTGGAACGCGCCGCCATTACCGCCCAGTTCGATGTCGAAAGTGGTGACGATGACTACTTCGTTGGGGGTGGCGATATTGGCGAACTGCGGATTCATTTCGGAACGCACGAATTCGAATTCCAGCGGATGAACGGATTCCCATGATTTGCCATAAGTTTCAAATACTACCGCCAGCATTTTTTGAATGATGCGCAGCTCGGTCTGGGTGAATTCACGCCCCTCGATACGGGAATGAAAACGCCCATCGCCGCCGAACATGTTGTCCACCGCCAGAAATACCAGATTCGGATCAAAGATGAACAAACCATGGCCGCGTAGCGGTTTGGCCTGGATGAGATTCAGGTTGGTTGGGACGTGCAGGTTGCGGATGAATTCGCCAAACTTCAATACCCGCACCGGTCCGACCGAAATATCCGGCGTACGGCGGATGAAATTGAATAAGCCGATGCGGAACAGCCGGGCAAAACGCTCGTTGATGATTTCCATGGTGGGCATGCGCCCGCGCACGATGCGTTCTTGTGATGCAAGGTTGTATGGGCGAACCTCTCCGGGCGCGGCCTCCGGATGATCTTTCGCATCATCCGTTTCGCCGGTCACTCCCTTGAGCAGGGAATCAACTTCGTCTTGTGAGAGAAATTCGCTCATTATTGGTTACTGAATAAGGAATGAGGTAAACAGTACATCGGCTATGCCGCTCTGGCTGGTATGTACTTCGGTTGGCGCAGCTTGCGCCGCATGTATACCTTCAACACTCGGTGCTTCTGATTCTGTGATCGCCGGTGCGGTCTTGCGCAAGCCCAGCACATATTCCACCTGCCCCTTGATTTGATCAGCCAGTTTTTGCTTGCCATCGAAAGTGGCGAGGTCAGAAGGGTACTTGCTCTGCAACAGCATGTTTACGCGGTGCAGTATCTCCGGGTTGTTTACCTTGATCTTTTCTTCCAGTTCCGAATTGGTTAATTTGAGCGATATCGCAACCTGCAGATACCGGTCACCTTCTTCTTGCATCAGGTTGGCGGTAAACGTACCCAGTACAACAAATTTCGGCGGCGCCTCCGGGCGGGTCTCTTCTTTAACGGCATTTGCATCTGGCGCATGAGCAGGTTTCAGCAGTAAGAATGCCGCCGCTCCGCCGCCTATCAGCAGTGCCATGACCACAATGACTACAATGAGCTTCTTTTTGCTCTTCTTGGGTGGCGGCATATCCGTTGTCTGCGATGCGGCAGGCTTTGCAGGTTTTGACATATCTGATTCCTTATCGAAGGTTGGATTATGGGAAAAAATCAGTGCGGATGATAACCTGATTAACGCTGGAATTTCCCATCAACTTGGGCCTTTTGCCGGATGTTCAGGCGAAGGTATCCACCATGCCGTTATGGCGGCGTGCAAAGGCAATTGGCGCTGCTGCCGCCAACAAACTCCCTGATCCGGATGCTTCGCCGGAACCATCGCTTCGGGCTGCTGCGGGCCTTTGGCGCATGAACCCTTCCGCACCGCGGTCGCGCGGCGGTTGGTCGCTGACGGTTGCATTGCCCAGCGTAATGCCGTTATCGGCCAATGTCTCGCGAAGTTTAGGCAAGGCGTTTTCCACCGCATCACGTACTGCACCATGCGGCGAGGTGAACAGGGCGGTAGCCTGATTGCCGGAGACTTTCAGCACCACATCCAGCGGTCCCAAATCCGGCGGATTCAAGTGCAGTTCGGCGATCTGGTTCTGCTGCGTGCTCATCCAGTTGATTTTTTGCGAAAATTCATTTGCCCAACTGTGGTTGTCCAAGGGGGCAGCAATGGTTTGCTGGCCACCGGGAGAACTGTTGACCGGCATGTTTGGCATGACGCCGGAAGCTGCAATCGGTGGAATCACATCTTGCGCTGGAAGGGGCGGCGTGTTTGGCAGGTTGTTGGCTAATACAGTGAAATTGCTTATTTCCGGGCCGGATATGCTGTGTATAACCTGATTGCCGACAGTTACCCTATCGGATTTTATTTGTGCTTGTACTGGGTCGATGTTTGCTGCTGGCTGATAGCTTACCGCTTTGTTGGTGGTCATCAAGTGAGTCGTTGCGGTTGTGCCGCGCATCGCGTCCTTGATAACCGGTGCTCTGATCTCCTGAGGAAGTTGCAACATGGCTATCAGTGCACTGGCAGAATCGTTGGGAATGCCAGTCTCCGCCAACATTTCATTTTGATTACCTTCGCTGGTTAAGTTTGCAGAATCTGCCGTTGTTTTAGTGTCAATTGCGATTGCAGATGATAGTGCGATTAAAGCGGGGGTTCCGGCTTCATCCATTTGTTGTGCCAGCAGAATGCCAAATGGTTCTATGGGCTGTGCATCCGGCATGTCATCTGTTTGCGCAGGCAGTGGAGCCACAGACGGTGGCGTTAATTCCGCCCGGTCTTTAGCTGGAGGCGGATTGCTGCTAGTAATTGGCAGGTTAGTCATGGCGTAGTTCTGTTATCTGCTTTGATCTTCGGTATTCATTATTCGGTAGGCAGCAAATCTGCCGGTATGTTCATCCAGCGCCTTTTGTTCGAATTGCCTGGTAATCTTCTTTTGTTCTTCGATATGGCGTTGTTGCAGCGTGTCAAACGATTTCAGCTTGCGTTGCGCCGTGTCAAATTCGTTACGTCCAGCTTGGGCTGATATCTTGCTGTGCTCGACCAGCTTGGCTTGCTGGCAGATCGCTTCATCGAGCTTATTGATGAATTGTTGAAAATTACACAGCTCGGCCTGGTCTATGCCGTTCCGCGAGATATCATGCAGGCGTGCTTGATAGTCCCTGCGGAATTCCAGCAAGGTATCGAGCTTTTGCTGCGCGCTCTGCTGCTGTTTGTTCAACTGGCCGAGTTTGCGCGTTGCCGAATCATTCTGGTGTTCTGCCAGATTCATCAGGGGTTGTAGGGAGAATGGCTTGAACATGGCTGTTTTGTTAAAGTGCGGGCTCGTTATTGTATCGGTGCAAACAATGCGTTGAGTTGCGCGATGCTGGCCTGGTAAGGTTCGCGCTGAAACATGTCCTGTTTCAGGAATTGCTCCATCCGTGGATAAAGCGCGATCGCCTCGTCCAGCAACGGGTCACTGCCGCCGACATAGGCTCCAACGCTGATCAGATCGCGGTTGCGCTGGTAATGGGCATACATGTGCTTAAAATGTTGCACCAGAGACAGGTGTTCCGGTGATGCCAGACGCGGCATCACGCGGCTGATAGAGGCTTCGATATCAATCGCCGGATAATGCCCCTGTTCCACCAGCCGCCGCGATAGTACGATGTGTCCGTCGAGAATGGCGCGCGCACTGTCGGCAATCGGATCCTGCGGGTCGTCGCCTTCAGTCAGCACAGTGTAAAAAGCGGTAATCGAGCCGCTGCCCTCCAGACCGTTACCGGCGCGTTCCACCAGTTGTGGAAGCTTGGCGAAAACAGAAGGCGGATAACCTTTGGTGGCGGGTGGCTCTCCGACCGCCAGCGCAATTTCGCGTTGTGCCATGGCGAAACGGGTCAGCGAATCCATGATCAGCAATACATTTTTGCCCTGATCGCGGAAGTGCTCGGCGATGGTGGTGGCATAAGCAGCGCCCTGCAAACGCATTAGCGGCGAAGTATCAGCCGGCGTGGCGACAACCACCGAGCGCGCCAGGCCATCCTTGCCGAGAATGTCATTGATGAATTCCTTGACTTCGCGGCCGCGCTCGCCGATCAACCCGACCACCGTAACATCTGCGCTGGTATAGCGCGCCATCATGCCGAGCAATACGCTCTTGCCGACACCGCTGCCGGCAAACAGCCCCATGCGTTGACCGCGTCCTACGGTCAGCATGCTGTTGATGGCGCGTACCCCGACGTCCATGGCCGTATCAATCGAAGCACGCTCCAGGGGGTTGAACGGGCGGCTTTGCAACGGCGCGGATTCCGAATCCGGCAGTGGCCCCAGCTGGTCAAGCGGCTTGCCGGCCCCATCCAGTACGCGGCCGAGCAACATGTCACCGACCGGCAGGTGTTTGGCGCGGTCGGCAACGCGGCGGCGCATCGGTTTGCGTTTCCCGCCCAGAGTCAGTATATGCACCGGTTCGATCGGCATCACGCGCGCGCCCGGGACTAAACCATACACATCGTTTTCCGGCATCAGGAACAACCTTTCGCCGGAAAAACCGACCACCTCCGCTTCGACCACATTGTTCGGCAGGTGGATTGCGCAGGTGCTGCCGACCGGCATTTTCAGACCGACGGCCTCCATCACCAAACCGGTCACCTTGGTCAGGTGGCCACTTGGCGGCATCGGGTTGCACTCCGCCACATATTCACGGCCTTCATTGAGAAAGTCCTGCCACTTGACGCTGTGAGTAGTCATGTCAGCCATGATCTATCCCGCCCAATCGATTCGACAATGCGCTTCCAGCGCGCTTCTGTCGTGGCATCTACGTTGCTGTGCGCGGTCTCTACGCGGCACCCTCCGCGCCTGATCTGTGCATCAGTAAAAATCTTCCATCCGGCGTGCGATAGTTGATCACCCATTTGTTTGCGTACCAGATCGGCATCGTCCGGGTGCAGGATCAAATGAGCATTCTGATTGAAGTGAGGCAGACCTTTGATCGCATCGCTGATGATCTTCAGAATTACCTCCGGTTTTACCTGCAAGGTTTCTTGAACCATTTTGTGTGCAACTTCCAGCGACAAATCAAGCAGGGACTGCGCAATCTGCTCATCTACCTGATTAATCGCATCCTGCAGGTTTTGCAGCAATGCGTGAATTTGTGTCGCCTCACTGTGTGCCTGCTGGGTGCCGGCGGCGTAACCTTGTTTATGAGCCTCATCGCGCGCTTGCTGGCGGATGTTATTCAGCTCCGTGGCGATGGAGAGTTTGGTGTTTTTTATTGTGCTGTCCTGGCGTATGCCGCCGGAATGCGAATCGAATGAGGCCAATTCCCAGCGTTCAAAGGCCGTCATTTGCTCTTTTGGAATGACGATGCTAGACATAAGCTTCCTCGCCCTTTCCGCCTAAAGCAATCTGGCCTTCATCGGATAAACGGCGCACGATTTTGAGGATTTCTTTCTGATTTGCTTCCACATCGCTAAGCTTGACAGGACCCTTGGATTCGAGGTCCTCGCGCATCATTTCTGCGGCGCGTTGCGACATGTTCTTGAAAATCTTCTCGCGCAATTCCTCGTTGGCACCCTTGAGGGCGATAATCAAAGATTCCGACTGAACTTCGCGAAGAATGAGCTGTATGCCGCGATCATCAATACCCATGATATTTTCGAAGACGAACATCTTGTCTTCGATTTTTTGTGCCAAATCGGGGTCGTAACTGCGTACGTTCTCCATCATTTCGGCTTCCAGCGCGCCGCCCATGAAATTCAGGATTTCCGCAGCGGTAGCCACACCGCCTTGCAAGCTCTTCTTACTGGCGCCGCCACCGGACATCAGCTTGCCCAGCACATCATTGAGCTCACGCAGCGCAACAGGCTGCACGCTGTCCAGCGTGGAAATGCGCAGCAGCACGTCGTTACGGGTGCGCTCGGCAAGCATTTTCAGAATCTCGGCGGCCTGGTCGGGCTCCAGGTGAACCAGAATGGTTGCGATGATTTGCGGATGTTCGTCGCCGATCATTTCTGCTACCGCACCCGGATCCATCCACTTCAGGCTTTCGATGCCGCTGGTATCGCTATTGTGCATGATGCGATCCAGCAAGCCGGCAGCCTTGTCATCCCCCAGCGCTTTGGTAAGCATGTTGCGGATGTAATCGCTGGAGTCCATTCCGATAGTAGTCTTGCTTGATGCGGAAACCAGGAAATCATGGAATACTTGCGCAATCTTTTCGCGGCTTAAATTTTTCAGCGTCATCATGGCCGAACTGATTTTTTGCACTTCCTTCGGTTCGAGATATTTCAGCACTTCGGCGGCTTCGCTTTCTCCGAGTGTCATCAGAAAAATTGCACTTTTTTCAACGCCATCAGCCATTGCTGCTAACCCATTCTTTAACTACGCTGGCGACAATCTTGGGTTCCTGTTGGGCGATTTGCCGCGCCGCTTGCAGGCTTTGATCATAGGACGGGGCGGAAGACGTATAGGTTGCTTCTGGAATGGCATCTCCCTCTTTTGTGGCTTCATGCCCGCTCGCGCCGCTCGGCAGAGTGAGTAAGGTATGGAACGCCGGTTTGATGACACGAAATACCACGAAGAATATGACCGTAGCAATCACCAGATATTTGAGCAAATCCTTGCCCAGCTCAATCATGTCAGGCTGTTTCCAGATAGGTAATGCCTCAACGGCTTCCTCTTTGTGTTCGGTAAAGGTCGCGACCTGCACATTCAGGCTGTCTCCGCGATTCTGATCGAAGCCCATGGCATCCTTGACCAGATTGTTAATCTGCTCTTTCTCTGCATCGCTCAGGGGTTTGTCGGTGCTTTCACCGTTGGCATCAACCACTTTGCGACTGCCGTTTACTACCACCGCTACAGACAAGCGCTTAATGGAGCCAACCGGCATCACAGTATGGCGTATTGTGCGGTCCACCTCGTAATTCACGGTGGAATCTTTTTGCAGATTGGACAGGTTGGCATTGTTTGCAGCGGTCGCCGTGCCCGGCAAGCCTGCGCCGGCAATAATCGGAGCGGTAGCCGGAACCGGAGGTTGATTGGTCAGCGCGCCCGGAATGCCGCCCGCGCTTAGCCCGGTGCCATTCATCGTCTCGCTGCTTCGCTGGCTGCGAATCACGCCTTCGGCAGGATTTTGATTCGGTTTGTAAATTTCCGCAGTTTGCTCGATGCGTGAAAAATCAATATTGGCGGTAACTTGTGCGCGCACGTTATTTGCCCCGAGCAGCGGTATCAGCAACGCCTCGATGCGGCTGATATAGCTCTGTTCGATATGCTGTATATATTTGAGCTGATTGGCATCCAGAGCATCGCTGTTTATGCCGCCATGGCTGGCGCTGAGCAGCGTGCCGTTCTGATCCACTACCGTCACATTCTTGTCGGACAGTTCCGGCACGCTGCTCGAGATCAGGTGAACAATCGCGCTGACCTGCGCGGAATCGAGCATCCGCCCGCCTTGCAGGCTGAGCACCACGGACGCGCTGGGCTTTTGTTGTTCCTTGACGAACACGCTGGGTTTGGGAATGGCAAGATGAACACGGGCGGCAGCAACTGTCCCGATGCTTTGCACCGAACGAGCCAGTTCACCTTCCAGCGCACGTTGGTAATTGACCTGTTCGGCAAATTGGGTAATGCCGAACTTTTGATTTTCCATCAATTCGAAACCAACATTTCCACCCTTGGGAAGCCCTTGTGAAGCCAGCTTGAGACGTGCCTCATGGACTTGGCCGGACGCTACCAATAACGCTCCGCCGCCCTCGGCAAACTTGTAGGGAATGTTCATTTGTTGCAGCGACTCGATGATGGCTCCGCCATCGCGATCAGATAAATTGCTGTACAGCACTCGGTAATCAGGTGTTTGCCCCCACATCCACACACCGGCGATGAGCGCGAACAACGCCGCAATACCGCCCAGCATTACCATTATTTGCTGGAGGTTGAGCTGGCTCAACTGACTTAGCGCTATGTTTTTCTGTTCAGCCATGATGATTGCAAACCACACCAAGAAGCCACTCGGGCACTGAGCGCATTATTCAGTGGCAGAGAGTTTTCTGAATATCTGAATAAAGGGAAAAACCGGTGTCTTTTCTCTTTATGGTGATTGCGACCGGTTGGGTATCGTGCCGCTACCTGAAGAAGGAGGCATAAAATGAATACCTCGGCAGTGGACAGCTTATTGGCACAAATGCGCGTCGCGGCGGCGGCAGCGGGATTGCGCGAACCCGGCCATGCGGCACAGCCCGGAAAAGTGGATTTTTCCAATGTGCTGAAATCATCGCTGGACGGAGTGGCACAGGCTCAAGCCAAGTCGGAAGCCATGCAAAAAGCCTTTGTGCTGGGCGATGAGCGTGTCAGTCTGAGTGACACCATGATTACGATGCAAAAAGCCAGCATCAATTTCCAAACCACTGTTCAGGTGCGCAACAAATTCGTGCAGGCTTACAACGACATTATGAACATGCAGGTCTGATTGTAGTATTTCCGGACTCATGCAGAGGTCCAATACACTGCTACATATTAGCCTTTGCGCGTTTTAGTGTTTGCGCGTTGCACATTGTTCACATAGCGTTGCAGCAGAATGTTGGTTACCCCATCGAGGTTTTCGAATTTGCATCCTGCTCGCCTAAGTATCTGTCCGGATCTTGTGGTCAATGAAGCCAAGTTCCTCACTGTTATCGTGACGATAATGGTATCCACGTCAGACAATTTGATTTGGCAGTTTTCGTAGGTTTTTCCCTCTTCGAGATCAAGGTCATCTTCAGCGCAGGTTATCTTCATGCCTCCGGCGCTGATATCCATGATCGTCATTTCCCTCTGGCGTTTTTCCCGTAATACGTTTGCCGGAATAACGCAACGCAGAGGTTCGGACAAGGGAGGGGCAAGCCGGAAACTATCCCGGCGCTGCACACGGTAAATACTGTCCGGTAATGGCAGATAGAAGGCAGGGTAGCCTTGATACTCCACGGCACTGGCCTGGTGGGCGGTGAATTGAACCTTGATGTTTAAATGCGAGCTGACGCAAACCAAGTCATCGCTTTCGATGATGCGCTTATTGTTTGTGCTGTTCGGGCTTTGCTCCAGCCATAGTCCCGTGTCATTAACGTCCAATAGGGTAGTCAGGATAAAGTAATTCGTGCCGCCGTAATAGAGCGCGACGCGCGATCCGTTTTCGGCAATGTTACGCAACACAAACTCAATTTCTATTGGTGAGGCGATGAGGAATTCATCTTCCTCAATGCTGGAAAATTTTTCGATTACTAGAGGGATGTCTTTTTCCATGTTTTCAGCGCTGCACTATCCAGACTGGCATGCATGATAACAAAGCTATGTCTTTGCAAAAGGAGGAATAGCGGGAGTATCCTCGTGTTCCAGGCGATATAACCAGGCAAGCAGTTCTGCCACCGCCAGATAGAGTTGGGGAGGGATTTGCTGGTCGAGTTCGATTTTCATTAACAGCCCGACTAAATCTTCTGACTCGTGGACGAAAATCCCGTGTTGTTTGGCCCGCTCAATAATTGCCTGTGCGATCAGGCCGTGCCCCTTGGCGACCACTTTCGGCGCGCCCTGATTCTGGCCGTAGGTCAGCGCGACGGCAATTTGTTGGGGTATGGGGGCAGGCTGTTTCATCCCGGATTATCCATTGGGCGTAGCTGGCGTAGGATGGGAAGCTTCATCTCCCCACGCGGACTGTGGTGGGCACAGTCTTCGGCCTTTGCCCACCCTACGCACGCTAACTGCTTTTCCGGGGTCATGATTTTTCGACTGCGGCAGCAGCCAGCGCTATGCCGGCATCGGCAAGCGAGTTCCTGAGTTGGGGCAGGGCGTGACCGAATAGATCAACAGTTGCCGGATCAGCCGCTTGTAATGTTAGTCGCAGCCCGCTTTCGGCAAAGACCAAGCGGGCATGGACATTACCCAGCTTGGGCAAGGCCAGTTCCATTTCGGTGTTCCACTGGCGTTCATCCTGTTGCCGGGTTGGGTGTTCCGGCTGTCCCTGAATATCCCATTGCATTTCCTGTCCCGGCCAGACTTGGCCCATCCACGCCAAATGATGGTATTCCAGGGTATGTAGCTGCTGCTGGACCAGAAGCAACAATTCTTTCGCTATCGGCAGGGAAGCGTCGTCTGCAGACCCGGACGTCACCGGGGTGTTCGATTGCGCTTGTGTTGCGGAGGTAGCCCGTTGATCGCCGTAAGATAGTGGCAATTTTTTTTCCATGAGCAGATTTTGCGGTTCCTCCAGCAATTGATTGATGCTGCGTTCGCCGCGTATCCACTGTGCCTGATGCGATTCGTAGAACAAGCCGCTTTTGCCAAGGGCATCACGTAGCGCTCCGGCAAGTTGCCTTGTATCCGGCACCTGTTGTCCGGCCTGCCAAACTGCTTTGTTGCCGGGTTGCTGAACAATCAGTCTTTCGATCGGCAGCTCCGCAAGGTTGGAAAGTATGCGTGCCGTAGCGCCAATTTGCTCTGGAGTCGAAAGCGGATTGGTTGATGCAACTATGCTGAAAGTGATTCTGGGTTGTGTCGCAATTACTTCCAGTTCCAGCACATCGCCGCTCTGGATATTGCCAGGCAAGCGCATCTGGAGAGTTTGTCCGGCGACTTGCACATTGAACAAGCCTTCGCTTACTTTGGACTGAACAGAACCCTGCAATTGCCGCCCAGGCTCTAGTTTTGTTACTGGATTGGGCGTATCAGTGACCGTCCCGATCAGTGGCTTGTCTGAGCGGGAAATGACTTGGAGCGCGTTGATTGCATTGGCGAGTAGCATAGTATGGCAATCGCCTCGTTGATCCGAATAAACAACTGGTGGTTTTGTAGGTGCGAATTTATTCGCATTGGCATGATTTATGTGCGAATAGATTCGCACCTACAAACGCAATCCAATCTGGAATAACTGCCCACCATACGCCTGTTGCAAGCGTTGTTCTTGGTGGTTGCTTTGCATGATGCGCTGCAATTGCCCCATCCATTTTTCGGTGTGATTGCGAATTTCGGCATCATCCGCAAGGATTTTTTTGATTAGATGTATTTTGCGTTGCCGGGCCGATTCATCGAGCGTTGCAGTTGCATCTACCGGTTTCATGGCGGCGACCTGTTGGCTGCATTGCCGTTCGATGCTGACCAGCTTGTCCCATTCGCCTTGCACGGCTGCTTCGCGCATCTGGCCAGTCAGCGCAGACAGTAATTCGTAATTGGCAATGACTTGCGGTGCGCTCATCTGTTCACACTCTTCCATAGGCCGGTTGCGCATTGGATGCGGGCTGCGGCGCAGCCTGGACGGTGCCGGGCCGGATGCCTTCCCAGGCCTCTTTCAAATCAGCCAGCAGGCGCGCCACATCATCCAGTGCTGCCGTGTCGTCCTTTAAGTTGGCGGCAATCAAACGCATACTCATATATTTATACAAGGAGGACAGATTTTGCGCCAGGGGGCCGCCGACATTTTTATCCAGGCTGGCATTCAGCCCTTCATCAATAATTGCGATGGCTTTCGAAATTGCGGCGCCTTTCGCGGGAATATCGTTGTGCAGGATGCCGTTCTTGGCATTGGCAATCGCCAGCAATGCGCCCTGGTATAGCATCGAAACCAGCTTGTGCGGGTCGGCCGCAGTCACGCCGGACTCGACACCAATTCTGTTGTAGGCCCTGATGGCAGTAGTGGCGTTCATGATAATTCCCTCCGCTTATAGTTTGGCGAGTTGATCGAGTTGTTGGGTCAGGTAAGTGCTGGTGGTATTCATGCTGGCAAGCATGGCATCCAGCGCGGTAAATTGCGCGCGGTAGCGTTTCTCGATGCCGATCAAACGGGTTTCCAGTTCGGTGCGGCGCTTGCCGATATCGGTGATGGTCCTGCCGATGCCATCGGTACGGCTGGCCAGAATTCCGTCACTGGCGAGGATGGAGGTAGACCAATTGCTCAGCAGGGTGGCATAGCCCTGCGAATAGTTCAGCGTGCCGCGCGCGCCGGTTGCACCGCCGTTGATGGTGATGCTCAAGCCCTGCGGGTCGCCGCTACCCGCAGTCAGGATCTGGCCGGAGCCGGTCGCGGTTACCGCGCCGATTGAACCGGCCACATTTACACCGCCGGTTTCCGCCGGTGTTCCCAGCAAATCAGATGCGCCGTTGCCGCCAGTGATGTCTACAACTGAAACAGAACCATAACTTGAAGAAGTAATGGTCAATACGCCTGCGCTTTGCGTGACGGTCACCGAAATACCCGCGTCGGATAGCACGCTCGCGCTGTTGATTTTGGATTGCAGTTCGGCAGCCAGTGTTGTTGCGGTATAGGTTCCTGCTGACAACACGATGGAAGCGCTCACGCCGTTGACGGACAAGGTCAATGCGTCATTTGTGGCGGATGAGATAGTGGTGTTGGCCACTGATGAGCCGACTGCTGCTCCCCGTGTGGCAAGCTGGGTAATGTTCACCGCATAATGGCCAGCCTTGGTGCTGCTGGTGGCGCTGCTGAAACCGACCAGGCTGTCCGTTCCCTTGCCCACGGTGGCAAACAGGCTGGCGATGTCGCTGAAATTGCTGGCCATCACGCTGTCAAGCTTGGCCTGGTCTAGCTTGAGCGTGCCATCCTTCTGGAAAGTAACCCCGACATCGGAGAGTGTCGTCAATTCGCCGGAGGTGCCCACGACCGGCGTGCTCAACATACCGCGCAGTTGCGACTGCAAGGAACGCACCGTGCTGTCGCCTTGCAGGATTGCTCCTTTCTGGCTGGCTGCATCGTAAGCGGAGATATTCTTCAGCGTCGCCGCAAGATCGTTGTAGGCTTTCACAAAACTGGTGATCGAGCTGCTGACCGCAGTTGTGTCGCGCGCAACTGTCAATGTTTCCGGTGAAGCGGTAACTTTGCTCAAGGTAAGTGTGACGCCCTGAATTACATCGGAAACCGTATTGGAGGTCTTACTCACCGTCACGCCGTTCACCTTGAGATCGGCGTTTTGCGCCGTGACAGTCTGTGCCAGGTTCTGAGTGCCGGCCGGATCGTGTGCCAGCAGACTGCTTACCGTGGCATCACCGCTCACCGTGATTTTCATGCTGTTGCTTACACCATTGCTGTCCGAGGATAGCGCGAGGCGATAAGGTGTGCTGCTGCCATCGTTGATGATGGTTGCCGTCACGCCCATCTGGGCAGTATTAATGGCATCGCGTATGCCTTGCAGCGAATTGTTGCCGCTGTCTATGGTGATGCTTGTGGTGCCATCGCCGTTCGAGGCAAAAGCAGCCCCAGTGTATTTGCCTGTGCCGGAATCGAAGGTGCCGCCGCTGATGGTACCGAAATCAAAAGTGACGGTAGTCGAAGCGCCTGTGCCAATGGCATCGGTGCTGCTGGTTTGTCCGGCAGCGACCAGCTTCTGTGCCTGCGCGAGACTGGTCACTTCCAGCGAATAGGTGCCGGCCACTGCGGTGCTGGCGGCAGAAGCGGAAAAAACGGTGGTATCGGAAGGAGTCGCCTTGAGCGGCTGGAAATTGCTGGCGCTGCTCAAGCTTTGTGTGGATGTCTGAAAACTGCTCACCGCGCCCTTGACGCTGCCGTAGGCGGAAAGCTTGGCTTGATAGCTGGCTTCCTTGACATTGAGCTTGCTGATCGGCTGCCGTTCGACAGTCATCAACTGGCTGACGATGCTGTTGACATCCAGATTGGTTGCCGAGGTTGCCATGATCTGTCTCTTTAAGTCTCTCGTATTTTGTCAATTTGTCCGCGCAGAAGCGCAGTGCGCTTCCACGCGCCATCCGGTAAATACACCCTGTGTTATCTACAAATCCCGCACAACTATGTAGTCATCCCGCAACAAGCCAACGCTCGATTAGAGCGGAATCAAGCCTCCTGTTTCAGCAACAGGCCCTTCTGGATATTTTCTATCGAACGGGAAATCGCCAATGCCTCTTCCGAGGGGAATTGGCGGATCACATCGCCGGTCTCCGAATCCACCAGTTTGACTATGGATTTTTTGGTATCCATGTCAACGGCAAATTCCAGATTCTTGTTCGACTGTTTCATTACCTTGTTGATGCTGGCTACCACATTTTGTAGCTGTGTGGCGGAAGGCTGCCGTTCGGCTGCAACGCCGGGTTTGGTTTCAACATTTGAGGGTGCGACAACAACGGCAACAGGCGCGCCCGCGCCATCGCTGGCGGGCTTGGCAGGCTGCGGAGCCTGAGCCATGTTACTGGTGTTTTGGATGAGCATTCTGCCTCTCCTTTATCTCAAGGCCCCAGCCGGAGTGATCCGGCCGGGTTATTATTATTGCCGTGCTTAGCGCAACAGGGTCAGCACGTTGTTCGGTATTGCGTTCGCCTGCGCCAACATCGCCGTACCGGCCTGTTGCAGGATTTGCGCGCGGGTCAGACCGGCGGTTTCTGCGGCGAAGTCCGCGTCCTGGATGCGGCTACGCGATGCGGTCAGATTCTCCGAAGTCACCTGCAGGCTGCTCACTGTGGAGGCAAAGCGGTTCTGGTACGCCCCCAGGGAGGCGCGCGAACTGTTTACGGTGTTCAGCGCGGCATCAATGATAGTCAACGCAGAAGTTGCGCCGGAAGCAGTCGTCAGGTCGAGAGATGAAATTCCTGCACCAGCAGTCGCAGTGGCGGCAGTGTAGCCTGCGGTCAGGCCGGAGGCGGTTAAGCCCGCTGCAGTATTGCCGGCGATGGTGATGCCTGCGGAGCTGGTGGAACTCAAGGAAACGGCAGAGCGGGTAGTGAGTGTAGCACCAGCGGCAGCTGCCGCACCCGCCGTAATGCCGGATGTCACGTCATTGCCGCCAGCCGTGGCAGCAGCGACGACAGTGATGTTGCGCCCGTCGGCGGCGCTGAGTGCTACTGCACCGCTAGTGGTGTTGAAGGTGGCCGTGACACCGGTTTGCGCCGTTACGGCATTGACTGCCGCAGCGACCTGCCCGCCGCGCGCGGCTGCAGAGCCGGCAGCCGCGATCGCGCCGATATCTACGCCATTGATGGTAATGTCTCCGCTTACCATTGCCGTGGCGAAAGCGGTTACGGTCGTGCCGGCGACGGAAGTTGCGCCGACAGTTGCGGTGACACCCGATTGGCCGCTAATGGCATTGATTGCAGCAGCCACGGCGATACCGCTGGCAGAAGAGGTGGTGGAAGATACACCATCTGCAGCAGCGGCGCCTACCATATAGCCGTTGATCGAGAGCGCGTTGGCGAGCAGCGCAGTGGCGCCGACTGCCGCGCCTGCCGAGGTCGTCGAATAGCTGGAACCCGAGCCTACACCCAAAGCGGCGGACTTCGCGCTGGCGATGGAGGCGATGCTGACCTGGTTATCGCTGCCGGAATTGGCGCCGATCTGGAAGGTTTGCGCAGTGAACGTGCCATCCAGCAGTTTCACGCCGTTGAAGCTGGTGTTGGTAGCGACGCGATCAATTTCGGAAATCAGTTGTGCTGCTTCTGAATTCAGTGCGGCGCGGTCGGAGGCGCTGTTGGAGGCGTTGGCTGACTGTACTGCCAGTTCGCGGATGCGTTGCAGGTTGTCGGTGATTTGTATCATCGCGCCTTCTGCGGTCTGCGCCATCGAGATACCGTCATTGGCATTGCGGACGGCCTGGTTGCTGCCGTTGATCTGTGATGTCATTCGCGCAGAAATGGCCATGCCCGCCGCGTCGTCCTTGGCGCTGTTGATGCGCAGGCCGGAAGACAAACGCTGCAAAGAAGTTTGTAACGCGTTTTGCGAACTGTTCAGGTTGCGTTGAGCATTCAGCGACGCAATATTGGTATTGACGAATTGAGGCATGTTAGTTCTCCTTTAACTTTTGACTAGGTTTGTTATTCGGCCTGATTGCCGTTCACATTGGTTAGCCTTTGCTGACAGGCTCATCAACCGCCGTTAGTCCAGTTATCGGAAAGGGTAGAAAAAACTTTAGGCTTAATTTGCAAGATATTGCCATTAGCCGCTTGGTGCAGCCATTATTTAGACAGTATCACGCGGTTCTTGCCGGCTTTCTTGGCCTGGTACATTGCCTTGTCGGCGCGCCCGATGACGTCTTCCTGGGATTCTTCCGGCGCGCGCTGCGCTACACCCGCGCTGAAGGTAACAAGAATGCGGTCATTTTCATGCAGGAAGAATTTCTTGGTGAGTTCGCGTTGCAGGCGCTCGATGGCGGCGGTGGCTTCTTCGATGCCTACACCCGGCAGCACGATAATGAACTCTTCGCCGCCGTAACGCGCGACCAGATCGCTGGGGCGCAAGGCATCTTTGATGACGTTGCTCAGGTGAATGAGCGCCTGATCGCCGGCGCGATGGCCAAGAGTGTCGTTGAGACGTTTGAAGTTGTCGATGTCGAGCAGCGCGACGCATAAAGGCGTCTGGCTGCGATCCGCGCGCGTTGCCTCGCGTTCAAACGCTTCATCCAGGCCGCGCCGGTTGAGCGCGCCGGTGAGCTGGTCTTCGCGCACCAGTTCGCTGACCTGCGCGAGTTCCCGCTCAAGTTGTTTTATTTTGGCCTCGGACTCCTGTGCCTGTTTGCGGGTGTCGACCAACTCTTCATGCGAGCGCAACGCGCTGGCCTGAATGATGCGTGTGTCCTGCATGATGTCATCCAGCAAGTGGCCTAATTCGGCGAGATTATTGGATTTGCCGATCTTCCGGCTATAGCCCTCGATCTTCTGGTGGTAGTCGCCGGTGCTTTCGGTGATTTCGCCGAGCCGGTCGATAAAGGTGCTCATCAGGCTCTTGAGTGTGGTTTTGGCGTCGGCCAGGCTTTGCTTGAGTATGCTTTGCTTGATGATGGCATCGCGCAGGCTGCGTTCGGCATCGGCGATGGCGCGAGTATCGATCGGGTTGGCGATGATCTCCTGCAGAATGACGATTTGCCCGTGCAGCCATTCATCGTCCTCGACCATTTCGCCGATGTTTTCCACCAGCAGGCGCAGCAGGCGCACCAGGCCTTCGTGAATCTTGGCCTTGTCGCCGCCGCGCAGCTCGACCTTTATCCAGAACTGGCGCAGTTGTTTGGCCAACGCGGTGACTTCCCCGTGCGTTCTGATGCTGCGCACCTGCTTGACAAGGGCTTGCAACTCCTGCGCCAATTCCGGTTGCGTGCTCAGTATGCTTTCCAGTGTTTGCGCCAGTAATTCCGAAAGTTTTCCGATCGTTTCGGTATCGCCGCCGAGTGTGCCGGAAGATGCCGCCAATGCCGCAGGTGGCTCTGTTTTCTGATGCGCGGCAGCCGCAGCGGGCGGTGCGGAGCCGATCTCGATGGTGTCGGATGTAGCCTGTGATTCCGACCATGAGCGCACCAGTCCATTCAATTTTTCAAACAGGGTTTCCGGATTCGCTGCAAACCGCGTTAACACAGTTTCCACCCCCTCTTTTTTGCGGGTGATGGTCAGGCCTTTGTGGGTAGTTTCCAGTTGGCGCAGTAAATCGCGTATCAGACCAGACCAGGATTGAATCAGTTCTCCGCCTTGCTTGGGCAGGACTTTTTCAATTTCCTGAAGGCATTGATCCCAATCTCCTGCCCCGATCACCTTTCTCAATGCAATGCCAGCTGGTGCGGATTTAGGGGTCTGCACGAGACGCTCGGCGATGCTGCACAGGACTTTTTCCGCACCGCTGTTTTTTTCGGTAGAGATGCCGCTGATTTCAGCGTAAATTCTGGCGTAGTTGTCCGGGGTTGGCGGAGCTTTGCGCTGTGCCAGCGTTTTCAGTGTTTCGCGGGCAAGTTCTGATGGATTGGAAGGTTGCTTGTTCATATTTCAGTAATTACAAAGTTCATTGCAGTGCCGCGCAGGGGCGAATTCGTTCGCCCGTTTTTTGTGCGGATAAATCCCACCTGCATGCATCGTTCTCACGGTCTCCGTAGGAACGATGCGGATGGCTCAATGACTATGAATCATAGTGCGGATTATCAGGGATAACAGAGCTTCTGATGCGCTGAATAGCGGGCAGGTATTCCGTCATTTCATCTTCTGGGTATTTTATTTCTTGGCATCCACCAGATGATGCGCAATAGCATAGTGGACCGCTTCGGCATTGTTTTTGAAACCCATTTTCTCCAGCATGCGGGCGCGGTAAACGCTCACAGTCTTCGGGCTGAGCCGCATAACCTCGGAAATCTCTGTTAGGGATTTGCCGGAAGACATTAAACACAGGGTCTGATATTCGCGGTTGGACAGGCTCTGGTGCATCAGCTCTTGCGATTCGCCGATCAGGCTGTTCAGCAGTTGTTCAGCCAGGATTTCGCTGATGTATTTTTTGCCGCTGATGACATGCCGGATCGCGCTGACCAGCTTCTCCGGCGCGCTTTGTTTGTTGATGTAGCCCATTGCGCCCGCTTTCAGGGCGCGCACGCCGTATTGGTCTTCCGGATACATGCTCAGCACGATGATTTTGATGTCGGGCTGTTCCGACTTGGATTGCTTGAGCACGTCCATGCCATGCTTGTCCGGCAGGGCAATATCGAGCAATACCAGGTCATAGATTTGCTCGCGCATCATGTTGATGGCTTGTATGCCGGTCGCTGCCTCGCCGGTGACGCGAATGTCGGGAATATCCCCGAGGAGTTGCTTTATTCCATTACGGATTAAAGCGTGGTCATCTACTATGAGAATGCTGATCATGGGTAAACGTGGTCAGAAAAGTATTTGCTGTTGTTTGCACGAACAACCCGTATCGCCGAGCGGCACACAAACTGCGATTTGCGTCCCTTTGCCAGGCTCGCTGGCGATTCTGACGTCCCCGCCAAGATGCTTGATGCGTTCATAGATGCCGCGCAAGCCGAACGAGTGCGGCTTGCTGCGCACTGCTTTGTCAAAGCCTTTGCCATCGTCTGAAACGGTCAGGTTAACGCAGCTATCGGTCTTGCGAATTTCGATATGCACTTGTTTTGCCGCAGCATGTTTCATGATGTTGTTCAGTGTTTCCTGAAACACGCGGAACAGGGTGGTCGCTTGTTCGCCGGGTAGTTCAATCTCATCATCCGACTTGGTGATTTTGCACGGAATGCCGGTGCGTTTGGTGAATTCCTTGGCCTCGATTTCAATTGCCGCAACGATGCCAAAGCAATCGAGAAAGGCCGGGCGCAGGCTATGCACCAGGTTGTTGGCGGAATAGCCCGCCGTATCCAGCAAATCGGTCATGGCTTGAACCTTCTCGTGCAGCGCATTGACGCCTTGCGGCAAACGTTGCGCCAGCCAGGCCATATCCATTTTCAAGGTGGTCAGCAGCACGCCGATTTCATCATGAATATCACGCGCAATGCGCCCCCGTTCTTCTTCCTTGATATTTTCCACATGGGAAGAAAGTTCGCGCAGCCGCTGGCGCGAAGTTATTATTTCCTGTTCGGCGAGTTTGTTCTGGGTGATGTTGACCATGAAGCCTTCCCAGACAGTGCCATGCGAGTTGGTTCCACGACATGTGGCGCGCAAATTCACCCATTTGATCTCGTCGTTCGGCGGCAGCACGATACGTCCTTCCCAGTTCCAGGGTATGGGCTGTGCGATTGACTTCTGCATGCTCTTGTAGAATGTATCGCAATCTTCCGGATGCAGCATGTCGAGCAGCAATTCCGGATGCAGCTCAATTTCCAGCGGGACGATGCCAAGCAAGGCGAAACAACCTTCACTGACATAAGGAAAGTGCAGCATGTTGTCTGTATCCAGCCGTATCTGGCAGGCCATGCCGGGCAAGTTGGCAAAAAACAGATGCAGAGTATCGGTTGACAGGAGGGCGTTGCCGCAAACGATGGCATCCCAGTTCTTTTCTTGCAAGGCTTTGGCGAGATCGAATGCGCTCGTGACGGTGCGGTGAACCAGGGTGGCTAACCGGGGTGACAGTTGCTCAATAACATCGGGAGCGCAATCTGCGCTCAGTTCGATATGTAAAACGCGGTCGGTTCCAAGCATTATTCAGGCTGTACTATTAAAACCAAAGAAGCCAAGATAGCTTAATGTTAATGCCGCAATAATACACTTACCAGCAATTGAACGATATCAAAAGGATCGATATTATGAATATGTGGCTTATGCTCAAAAAATTTCCGCCTGCCACCATTGCACTCATGCTGCAGTGCGCATCAGTGGCGCTTGTGCTGCTGCTGGCTGAATTTACCGGGCTACATGACGCGCCGTTATTGTTCGCCCTGCTATGTGGTTTACTGGCTGCTATATTGAGCTCTTTTGCCGGATTGGAAATGTGGTGGCTGCTGATTCAGTTGATGTTTGCACCGGCCTTGGTGCTGATGCTGGCGGTCGAATTGCCGCCAGGCCTTTTTCTTGGTGCGTTTTTGGTCTTGCTGCTGGTGTATTGGAGTACCTTTCGCACGCAAGTGCCGCTGTATCTTTCCAGTAACAAAGTGTGCCATGCCATGGAATGTCTGCTGTCTGCCGCAAAAGTTGATTCGGGATTCACTTTCATGGACTTGGGTTCCGGATTGGGCGGAGTATTGACGCATCTTGCCAAAATTCGTCCGGACGGGCTGTATGCTGGTGTAGAGGCCGCGCCTTTGCCGTTTCTCTGGAGCTGGTTGCGCATCAGGCTGGGCGGTTACCACAATTGTCGCGTGCGTTGGGGGAGTTTGTGGGACTGTGATTTATCACAATATAACATCGTGTTTGCCTATCTTTCGCCGGTACCTATGAAAAAGCTCTGGCACAAGGCAAATGCCGAAATGTGTCCCGGCACGCTGTTCATCAGCAGCACCTTTGCAGTGCCCGATCAGACACCGCATGAAACCGTGCAAGTGGATGATTTGCATTGCTCCACACTGTTTGTCTGGCGCATGTGATGACGGGCGGCATGATCCGTGGAGTCATAACCGAATCATGGATCGGGAACGCCGGTGCTGCCGGCAACTCGTCAGCCGGCAGGCATAAAAAATCCGCTATCCAGCAGCTCCCCGGTCAATGCCACATAGTCCGCCGCCCCGGAACTATGTGGCGCAAAGGCAAATACGTCCTTGTTATACATCGGGCTGGCCGCCAGTGAGACGTTCTCGCCGATGCGCGTATTGCAGACCAGTGCTCCGTAGCGTTCCCTGAGTTCGTCATAGATGTCGTAGGAAAGTTTGCGGCGCGAATCGAAGCGTGTAACGACGATACGTCGCTCGAAGCCGCGCTGCAACTTCTTTTCCAGCACATTAAGTGCGCTATCCAAACGATGCACGCCTTGCAGCGAAAGAAAATCTGCCGACACCGGAATCAGCACCCGATCAGCGGCTAACAGGGCATTCAACGTCAATACGCCCAGCATCGGGCAGCAGTCGATCAGGATTGGGGCGCCGGTAAGTGCCAGTTCCTCACGCAGGCCGTGTTTGAGCAGGGTTGCCGCCTTTGCGTCGCTGCCGTACAGGGCATCTATTTTTGCCAACTCCAGTGTGGCGGGTATGATTTGCCAGCCGCGCCGTGTTCCGCGCAACAAGCTGTCAAGCGGCGTTTTGTGTTTGAAGAACATGGCCATGCCGCTGTCCGGGGGTACTTCCTTGATTCCGCTGGATAGGGTCAGATGTGCCTGGGGATCCAAGTCCAAGGCAATAGGGCACTGCTGCGCAATGTCCAGCGCAGCCGTCACATTCAGGCAGGTAGTGGTTTTACCCACGCCCCCTTTCTGATTAAATACGGCGATAACCGCCATTTAATTCCTTTGCCCAAGATGATCGGTCAATTTCAAACCATCTAAAACCAAATATGGAGCCGGTTCAGCCTGCTCTGTTTTTAGTTCGGCTCGAGTGATGGCAACCACGTTTTTATCGGCCAGCTTTGAGGTAATGTGAGTCGGTTGGTTAACTGTGGCAAGCTGTACGGAAACCTCTTTCTGGGCAAGCAGCGTGGGCAGTGAAAATCCGATGAATGACATGGCAGAAACCAGCATGGCACTTCTTACCAGACGGCCAATTTGTTTGTTCTTACGCAGCCGCGCCATCAATTGATGTGTAGTCACTTCGGCGTGTGACTGTTCGATCTGCGCACGCAGTCGCACATTCTCCTGCTCTTTTAATTCGGCACGTTGCTGTGCTGCCTGCGCTGCTTCACAGTCCAGCATCGCTCTGATTTGAGCTGCCTCGCGGGCGCGCTGCTCGGCAATTTCACGCGCTTCTGCAGCCGCACCGGCTTGCGTTTCGGCCTCTACACGCATTTCGATTTCGGCCAGCGCTCGCTGTTCGGATTCCAGTCTCATCTGCTGCTGTACCAGCAATTCGCGCTCCTGATTGAGATAATGCTGTTCCTGCTCAAGCAACTGATTTTCGGTCTGCTCTCGTTGTTCTGCTGCCAGTCTGGCGTACTCGGCTGCCTTGCTGCGGTTACGCGCGGCAACTGCCGCCAGAGCCTCACAACGAATACGTTCTTGTTCTGCTCTGGCAGCTTTATTCTCTTCCTCGATGCGTAGCTTTGTCATATTCTCCTTGCGTGCCATCACCTCATTGCGAGCTGCCTTTGCAGCATCAGCTCTCTTGCGAAAATCAACAGTCGCAAGCGCATCGGCATGAATTTTTTCCTCCTCAGCTTTGAGCGCATCGCTTTCCGCCTTAGCTCGGACCCTGGCCATGTTCATGGCGCGCACTGCCGCCTGTTCTAGGTTGCGTGCAGCCTCGATGGCCTGTTTATTCGACCATTCCGTTGCCTCAGCAACTTCTCTGGCGCGAACCTCAAACTCGATATACTCATTATTTGCATCAATGGCGCGTAATTCTGCAGTCATGCGTGCTTCGATCTCGGCGATTGTGCGCAACTCGGTTTCAATTTGCGCTTCGGCGACACGGCGTGCGTCATTCTCCAATTCCGTGCGTTGAGCTGCCACCTTGGCCGCATCTTCAAGGCTTCGTATTTTCTGTTGAATCGCAGTGATCTCGGCCTGCTCTGCAGCCAGACACTTCTCTATTGCCAATCGTTCATCAAGCAGAACCTCGGCACGTATCTGCGTGGATTGCAATACCGCATTCTGTGCATGCATCTTCGCCAGCAGCATCTGTTCGGCCTGTTGTTCTTCCAGGATATGATCCTGTTCAAGTTTCAACAGTGCATCTTCATGTTCGGCATTCCTCATCGCGATGACAAATGCCTCTTGCGCTGCCGCAGTACGTTCGTTTGCCGCAGTAATTGCCTGTGCTTCGGCCTGCAGCTTTTGCTCCACTTCGCGTGCCGCACACAATTCCGCTTCGGCGCGTTGCTGCGCAAGCGCTACCAGATCGCGTTCTGCCTGCAACTTTTGCGCGGCAGCCTGGCCAGCCATTATTTCTGCAGCCAGACGTTCTTTCGCTTCCTGCTCGGCCTGGCGCAACAAGGTGTTGGTTTCTTCATGTTGTTGCAATGTTTTTCTATCGGCATCTGTCTGTGCCAGCAATAACGCTTCAGACTCCTGCTCGGCCTTGAGCCTGCGCTCTGCTTCAATGCATGCGATTGCCTCCGCTTCGGCGCGTTGCCTTGCCGCCTGATACGCCGCGCGTTCGTTGCGTTCGCGCGCTTCGGCGTCGGCTCTGGCCTGCGCCTCGAAAAGTTTGCGTTGCGCGGCAAGTTCCGTGGCGGTTCGATCTGCCGCCGAACGCGCCAAGGCTGCCTGCTCGGCATCCCGCTCAGTGGCAAGCCGTTCCTCGAGTCCGCGCAGCGCAAGCGATTCGGTTTGCGCGCGCGTTTTTGCAGCTTCGGCTGCCGCCTCTTCCGCTTTGAGCCTGGCATTGACCAATACGATTGCTTCCTGCTCCTTGCGGGTTTTCTCTTCCGTGGCCTTTTCAATTGCCTGTTCGGCAGATTTTCTCTCGTAGGCAAGTTTTTCGGCCTGCTGTTCTAGTCTGGCACGATTTGCCGCTGCCTCGGCTGCGCGTTGCTCAGCCTCGATACGTTTGCTTAACATTGTCAATTCATGCTCTTCGGCATCAGCCCGGTTCCTTGCCGACCGGGTTTCTTCAGCTTCACTTTCCGCCCGGCAGACAGCCATGTCGCGTAATTTTGATTCAAGTTCCAGTCTTTCCTCAGCATGGATCTTCTGCGCCTGCTCAGCCGCATGGCGCTCAGAGCTTGCCTGTTCGGCGCGCGCCATGATCTCGGCAATGGCTGCCTGAGCAGCACATATCTCGGCCTCTGTACGCAATTTGGCGTCATGTTCAGCTTGGTGCTGCTGTTCGATCAATGCCGCTAATTTGCGTTCTGCTTCGGTTTTACTCTCGGCAGCGGCGCGCGCGATTTGTTCCTGTCGCAGACGTTTGCTCAATTCATCCTGCGCTTGTTGTTCGGCACACAGCCTTGCCTGGTTTTCTTCTCGAAGCTGCAGTTCACAGGCCAGTTTTTGTTGCAATTCTTGAGCCAACATTTTCTCTGTTTTAAGCTTGGCTTGAAGCATTTCGGTGAGTTTTGCATCATCCCGGCGTCTTGCCTCATTCAGCACGGTCAACTCTGTTTCGGTTCGCACACGCTCTTGGGCTATCGCACGAGCATGTGCTTCAGCACGGGCTCGCGCCTGGGCTGAAAATCCGGCCTGCGTCTCGGCTTCAATACGCGCACGCGCTTCCTGAATAGCTTGAGATTCAGCAATGTATTCTTCGTTATCATTGCTGACTAATCGAATCTTGGCTGCTGCTAACATGACATTCCCCCTTTGTACTGGTTGATGCGCGCATCGCATCAATCATGGACTGTCGCGACGATGCCAAGATAACAGTTTGGATATCCAGTGGAAAGATGGAATAGAGTGGAAAAATTTGGCTATTTCAAACTAACTGAAGTTTAGACACACACCGCTGCCAGCCGCCCTGAATTTTTCAGGGTAGCGAGGCGCGAGGAACACAAAACGCAACGATTCGATACCGACAAACGCGATGCCGTACACCTCAACACTGCAAACGCTGATCCTGGCCGGGAAAAGGCATCACGAAATTCCCCGACTTCGGGTTGCAGGCATCGCGCACGCGAAGTCCGATAAATTGGATCCGCATCCATTGCCCGAAAAGCCCCGCCGTGATTATCGCCCCCTTGCGCCAAGGCGCGATCTCCATCAACGGAAAGGATTCCCACAACTTCAGGGCGAGCAATTGCGTCAGGGCATAACGGCCAATACTGCTGCGAAGATGATGAAGTTTTGCCGGTCATTCATCAGACCTATGTTGTGAACTCGCCCGCTACCAAGTCCGGTAGCGACGGTTGGACTCCAGCAAAGAACTCCTTGCCGTCAGTACACTCATAGCACCGTTCCACAATGCTTGAAGGTTGAACAAGGCCTTCCGCCAACAGGGCAGCGAATACAAACCCCGGTGTGTTCGTGGATTTGCCAACAAACAGATCCCGCATCAGGAACGATGTGAGAGCTCCATCTGCCGGAACCTTGGCGAATAGAGAAGCGTTGGAAAATGTTCTTCGAGCATTTCCTCGACTCATGGATACAGGATGAATCCGCATGGCCTGAAAAGCGCACCCTGAAAATGTTCCGGGAATGGTTTGATATTGAGTACCGCTCAATAGTCTGGGACATGGGGCATGAACCTCTTGGAATTGATGAGTGGATGGATGACGACCTGGATGATGTCGATCTCTCGATAATGCATTGATCCTGAGGACTTCGGGAAAATCAGCCACTGAAGGCGAGGTCGAATAGCAGGGGTAGTGATGAGGCTCGAATTGGTACCTCATATAAGATGGTTATTTTTTCGCAGTGCTATTTCTCTGCACCCCAATGCCGGTTGGTTTCAGCGACATGTTCAGCCTTGGCAACCGCGCTAAGGAGAGTTTGCTGGTCGACTTTATTAACCAGACCGACCTGGACCAGATTGGTGACAAGGCCAGTGTGATTGATGCTTTCTTCACCTTTGCCCAAGCGGAACAACAGCGTGAGGCGCAAGAGCTGATCAGTGCAGAGAACCTGAATGCGGATGCGGCCCGGCGCTATATCACCACCTCGCTAAAACGGGAATTTGCCAGTGACAGTGGCACCGAACTCAATGCTATTCTGCCTAAAATGAGCCCGTTAAACCCGCAATACCTAACTAAAAAGCAGAGTGTTTTTCAGAAGATTGCGGCGTTTGTGGAGAAGTTTAAAGGTGTGGGTGGGCAGGTTTAATCTAAGTAGCTCAGGAAAAAGCCATGCGTAACAACGCACGGCTGTCGGACATTTTTCCGCTGCGCTCCTAATTTGTCGCAGAGCGCGGCGTTAAATCAGAACTGACAGATACCAGTTACCAGATTTGTTCGAACCGGCGATGATGAGTTTTAACTAGCCACCTGTTGCGCCTTTGACTTCCTGCCCGGCGCTGCTGGCGGAGTATACCCGGCTACACGACAAGCCATTCCCTCGACTTTTTTGCCCTTCACATACCTGATCGTGTGGCATGCCACGACTTCGTGTTTGGAGGTAAGCTCTGACAGATGGCGGCGAACGGCAGCAAGCGAGATTCCCGTAGCCACAGCAATTTCGGTATCGAGCTGCTCACCATTCTTTTTTAGATACTGTAAGATTTCATTCATAATTGCAGTGCCTTCAGTTTTGTTAATCCAGAAAAATTTTAATACCGACCCACGGACTTTTTCATGCTGACCTGCGGACTATCTGAATATCGATCACTCGTAAGCTACCTCGAAAAGCAAAAAGCCACCCTGAGAGGATGGCCTAAACGATTGAATTTATATGCTAAAAATTCTGGCTCCCCGACCTGGACTCGAACCAGGGACCTGCGGATTAACAGTCCGTCGCTCTACCGACTGAGCTATCAGGGAATGAAGAGGTGCGCATGATAGAGATTTTGCCTTGCCTGGTCAACCTTATGTTTGGCTTTTTATGAGGTGGTTGAAGCGTCTTCTGGTTGGTCTGCTCGCCATACTGATACTGGCGATGGCGGCGATTTATCTGACCCCGCTGGATACCTACGTGCCGAAGGCGGAGCAAGCTCTGGGCGAGCGTCTGCATGAGCCGGTCAGTATCCAGCATCTTCGCCTTGCTGCACTGCCTTTGCCACACCTTGAGTTGCAGGGGGTGCGTTTGGGCGGGGAGGAGGGGATTGCCGCCCGGTCGGTAAAGGTGGAACTTGACTTACCCGGTTTGCTGGCAGGCAAAGTAATGGTGCGCCGTATTCTGCTGAGGGAGGGAACGGCAAATTTTGTGCTATTGCGCAAGCTGGTGGATTCGTTCGGCAAGGCACCCGTCGCAAAACAACGTGCGGCGGTACGCGAGCTGCAGTTCTCGGGAATGAGCCTGCTGATGCCAGACATGGTGTTAGGGCCGATTGAGGGTAAGCTGGAATTCGCGCAGGCAGGGCCATTGGAGCGTGCGTGGTTTGCGATGAACGAGCAGAAAGTGACGGCGGTATTGCTGCCGTTACCTGAGCAACATTTTTCTGCAAAGGTACAAGCGCGTAGCTGGATTCCACCGCAATTTCCGCAATTGCTGCTGGATGAGTTGCAGGTTGAGGGTGTGCTGAGCAAGCAGGATTTTGTCGCGCAGAAATTTGCGGTCACACTGCACGGCATTCACGCGTCCGGTTCCGGCAAGGTGGAATTTTCGGACGGTTGGCGCGTGATGGCGACATTTGCCCAGGTTGATGCGCCGCTGGAGCGGGTGATGGCCTTGCTGCAGAAACCGGTCGAGCTAACCGGTGCAGCCTCCGTAAAAGGAGAGTTTAGCGGCAAGGCAGCCACCTTGGGCGGGCTGAAGGATAATTTCAAATTTTCCGGCGAGGCTTTGATCAGCCACGCCACGGCACGCATCGCGGCAGATATTCAACATCCGTTAAGGATCGATGAAATCAAGGCGCATGTCGTGGCTCAGCGGGAGCACCTGGGGTTGAGCGCACTGGAGGCAAAACTATATGGCGGAAAGCTATCGGGAACGGCGAGCATTAACCGCAAGGATGCCGTGTTGGCCGCGGATGTTGTTGCGAGCGGGATCGCCATGCAATCGCTGGTGGAGGCACTTACCAACGAGGTACTATTCACTGGCACCATGGAAAATGCGGCAAAATTTGCCATGCGCCTGGATGCGTTCGAGCGGTTTCCGGAAAACCTGCAACTGGCGGCAAACTTTCATTTGCGTAACGGCATATTGACCAAGGTGGATTTGGTGCAAGCCGCAAGCGGCCCCGGTAATGCGGATGCCAAAGGGAAGGTGACCCGATTCGATGATTTGACCGGCTTGCTTGATGTGGATGCGACTGGGTATCATTTCAGGAAATTGGAAATTTCATCCGGTTCATTGAACGCCAAAGGCAATGTGGATATCAGCCCCTCGTTGCAGCTTAGCGGAAAACTGGATGCTGAAGTTAAGGGGACGGTAGGTTTGGTCAGTGTACCAATGATCGTTTCGGGGACGCTGGATGCGCCGATTGTCAGAGTCAGCAAAACAGTATGGGCGGGCGCGGCAGTGGGGACGGCAATTTTGGGTCCGGGGCTCGGGACGGCAGTGGGAATGAAAGTTGGCGGATTTCTGAACAAGCTGTTTGGCAAGGATAGCGATAAAAGTGGCGACAAGAAAAGCGCCCCTGACTTGCCTGTGGATTTACCCGCACCTTCACCCGCAAAAAAGTGATTTTCAATCGGGGCATGAGCACGCCATCAGGTAGAATGAAGCATGGATAACAAGACTCTGTTCATCAGAACCACCAAGGGTGAGGATGAGGTGCGCAGCGGAACCTCGCACCTCGCTGGCGATATTAGACGCGCCTTGGTGATGGTGGATGGGACTGCTACCTTTGGTGAAATCAGCAAACGTGCGGCACCCAGTTTGCGCGGCGTTCTTGATGAAATGCTCAAGGAGTTGGAAAAGGGCGGCTTCATTCAAGATAAGGCCAAAGCCAGCAACATCCCCAAGATAGTTGTTCCACCCAAGATGTCTGTTCCGGCCAAAAAACCGGTAGAGGATGTTGACGAAGAATTGGATTTTACTGCTGCATTCCGGCCACCCTCCCGGGAGGCCATGGCGGCCGAAGCAGCTAAAGCTGAAGCAGATGCCAAGGCCAAACAGGAGGCCGATGCAGCGAAATTAAAAAAGGCGCAGCAGGAAGCGGAAGCGGCCAAGGCAAAAGCCGAGGCGGAGGCCAAGGCCAGAGAAGAGGCCGAGCGTCGCGCGCGCGAGGAAGCCGAGGCAGCCAGGCTGAAGGCACAGCAGGAGGCAGAAGCCGCACGAATAAAAGCGGAGCAGGAAGCGGACAAGGCAAAAGCCGAGGCGGAGGCCAGGGCCAGAAAAGAGGCCGAGCAGCGCGCCAGGGAAGAGGCGGAAGCCGCACGAATAAAAGCGGAGCAGGAAGCGGCCAAGGCAAAAGCCGAGGCGGAGGCCAGAGCCAGAGAAGAGGCCGAGCGTCGCGCGCGCGAGGAAGCCGAGGCAGCCAGGCTGAAGGCGCAGCAGGAGGCAGAAGCCGCACGAATAAAAGCGGAGCAGGAAGCGGCCAAGGCAAAAACCGAAGCGGAGGCCAAGGCCAGGGAAGAGGCCGAGCGTCGCGCGCGTGAGGAAGCCGAGGCAGCCAGGTTGCGCGAAGAAGCGGCAAAGCGGAAATCGGGGGCCGTGCCGACATCGCGATCCACCAGCGCAACCGTGCTGTTCTTTGACGTGGTCGGTTACACCAAACAGCCTGTCAATAAGCAAATCCAGGTCAAAAAGCAATTCAATCAGCTGCTTTCCGATTGCTTGGGAACACTGGAAGACGGTGACCACATCATTCTGGATACCGGGGATGGTGCGGCAATAGGCTTTTTGCAACATCCGGAAGACGCGCTGGAAGTGGCAATGCAATTCCGCAAAATGATGATGGCTAATGGGCACAAGGATTACCCTGACCTGAAGGTGCGCACCGGCATCCACCTTGGTCCCATCAATGTCGTCCAGGACATGAATGGCCAAAACAACATGGTCGGCGACGGCATCAATGACGCGCAACGCGTGATGAGCTTTGCCGGTACCGATCAGATATACATTTCCCGCCCTTACCATGATTTTGTTTCGCGGCTGAGCGACGAATACGCCGATTTATTCCAGTATCGCGGTTCGCAACAGGATAAACACGGGCGCGAGCATACGGTTTATGAAGTAGTGGACGCATCGACGCCAGTTGCGGAAGTCACCTTACCGCAAGCCGGTGAACCTGAACTGGCGATTAAACTGGAGCCGTTCAATTTTGCGACACCAGAAGCGGCGGCCCCTCCCGTATCTACCGTGCCTGATGAAGAACAGGAGCAGCAGCAAGATCAAGATGTTGCTGCGCAATTGATGAGTGACATAGGGCAACTTAACCGGCCGGAAGAGGCCGGGGAACCGGCTGGCGAGGGACAAGCCGCGCAGCAACAGCCGCCATCGCCGGCGGCTACCGCCGAGAAACCGCCGGAGGAAGTGACCAAAGAAGCGCCCAAGCCGGTTGCGGAGGCGCGCATGCCTTCCGAGGAGGATGTGAGGAAACTGGCAGAAACCCAAGCCAAGACTTGGGCAGAGGCCGAGCAGCGCGCCGCTGAAGCCGCCAGTGTGAAACGTGCCGCTCAACCGCAAGAGGTACCGCATATTGCGAAGGATAGGCAGGCTGTGCGGGCTCCTCGCAAGCCGATACCCTGGGGCAAGATCGGCGCCGGGTTATTTGTGTTGCTGCTGGTTGCGCTGTTTGCCGTCCCCTACATATTACCCATGAAGGATTACGCAACCGGAATCGAACGATTGCTTACCGCCAATCTGCAACAGCCGGTGCGCATCGGACAGATGGCGAATCGATTGCTGCCTGCCCCGCGCCTGGAATTGAAAGATGTGTCGATAGGCGAAACGAAATCGATTCGGGTGCAGCGAGCCCAGGTCGATTTTGCACTGTCTGCATTGTTTTCTTCGAGCAAGCCAATTGACAATCTCGAACTGGATGGTATGCAGGTCAACGGGACGGACCTGACGCAAGTATCCGCATGGCTGCAAAAAATTGCTGCCGACACCCAGTATCCGATTGTCCATGTCAAGCTGAGCCAGGCCGGGCTGGAGGCGGACGGTGTGCAATTATCCGGGATCGAGGGTGAAATTAGTTTCAATCAGACCGGAAAATTCACCCAGGCGAAATTTAAGGCCGAGGGCAGCAAGTTTGCAGTGGGCATCAACGCCGCGCCGGAAAACAGGATGCAGGTGTCAATTGAGGTGCGCGCTAGCGCATTGCCATTGCTGCCGGCTTGGGTTTTTGACGAGCTGAGTGCAAAAGGTGAATTGACCAATGACGAGCTGGTGATTACCGATCTGGATGGACGCATCATGGGCGGCATATTGCTTGGTAACGCGCGCATCGCCTGGCGTTCCGGCTGGCAAGCACAAGGAAAGCTGGTGGCAAAGACCATCACAATGCAAGATATGGGCAAAGCGCTGAGTGGGGATATGGGTGGCACGGCGCGCTTCCGGATGCAGGCTGCCAGCTTGCCCGGACTTGTGGAGACAGCGACATTGGATGGTACTTTTGCCGTCAAGAAGGGCACCATCAATGGCGTGGATATTGTCGAAACCGCTCGCTTGCGCAGCAGGGAAAACCTGCCGGGCGGGCGAACCCATTTTGATGAGCTGAGCGGCAACCTGTCTGTTGCGGATGGCGTTTACTCGTTCCGCCAACTGAAGATGGATGCCGGAGTATTGACTGCAACGGGTACGCTGGACATTGCCAATCAGGAATTGTCCGGACGCATTCTCGCTGATCTGTCGATGCGCGCGGGGATGGGGTCGGTCGCGCTGCAAATCGGCGGGGTAACCGGCAATCCGACGTTGCGCGCTGTGCCTTGATTTTTCTTTTGTTGTGATCGTTTAACCTGGAAAACGCAGTTGAGGTGAGTGTAGGTGCGAATTTATTCGCACGAACAACAGGCTATGTGCGAATGAATTCGCACCTACAGAAACGATGCAACATCATGAATAAAAAATATTTATCATCAACTGCGTTTTTTAGGTTTAGCCCAGCGCCTTGGCGAGACGCGCCAGCGCCTGCTGCAGATTGTTCATTGAAGTGGCGAACGACAGGCGCACGTAGCCCTCGCTGCCGAAGGCCGAACCGGGCACCACCGCCACGCCTGCCTGCTCCAGCAGATATTCGGAAAACGCGATATCGGTCGCTGCCTTGATCGTGCCGCGCTGGTGCAGCCTGGCAATTGCCGCACGCATATCCGGGAAGGCATAGAACGCGCCGCCCGCCATGATGCACTGCACGCCGGGAATCCGGTTCAATTCATTCACCACGAACACATGCCGCTCGCGGAATGCCTTGAGCATCGGCGCGATGCAGCCCTGGTCGCCGTTCAGTGCCGCTTCCGCCGCCACTTGCGAGATCGAGGTCGGATTCGAGGTGCTCTGCGACTGCACGTTCTCCATCGCGGTGATGATGTTCTCCGGACCCGCCGCATAGCCGATGCGCCAGCCGGTCATCGCATACGCCTTCGACACGCCGTTCAGCACCATGGTGCGCGGGGTCAGGTCGGGACAGGCATTCAGGATGTTGGCAAATTTCTCGTCGGTCAGCG
>Ga0209212_1001033_pt1 | contig 48150 bp, 49 predicted proteins | sample RifGroC2_FD_183996 | JGI IMG/M metagenome (GOLD analysis project Ga0209212, IMG submission 183996) | Groundwater microbial communities from Rifle, Colorado, USA - Groundwater C2 (SPAdes) (version 2) | ecosystem: Environmental > Aquatic > Deep subsurface > Groundwater | place: Rifle, Colorado... | reverse complement strand
CCTGGTTCAATACGTGTGTCTCCAACACCATCGAAGTAAAAAAAATCGGCTCCTTCGTCCCCGACTATGGGGACGCCAATTTTCGCCTTTCCCCGCTGATCGGCGAAATCCACGCCCTCTATGAGAAGCATCTGCGCAATGATCCGATGAAACCCCGCGAAGGGTCATCGTGATAATCGGCGTGCGGTCATCACGGGGCAAGGAAGTGTTCTTTTTTCGATGCGCCCCTCACCCTCTGTCCGAGTTATGGTTGCGCAGGCCATTGTCGCTTCATGACGGGTTCCGTTATTTGGCGGATTCCAGATCGGTTTGAAAAGGCCCCTTCATGGCTCGGCGATGATACAATGTATCCCCTCTGACAAGCGACTTCTTAACCCTCCGCTTTTCGATGTAAAAATCCCTTGACAACAAAAAACAGCCCCCATATACTCCGCCCCGTCGGAAAGCAATGTCTTATCACGGACAACGCCATCTCACGGGGTGAATGAGAATGGATAGGAAGATTGCAGTTGTCGGTGCCGGTGCGATCGGATCATGCGTGGCGGCATCGATGACGAGGGCTGGCTGCGACGTGACGATCGTCGACCAGTGGCCCCAGCATATTGATGCGATGAAGGCGAACGGTCTTCGCATCGTCACCAAGGAGGAGGACTACACGGTCCCGGTGAAAGCCAATCACCTGTGCGAGTTCGCCACCTTCAATCCCGAGTTCGACATCGCCTTCATCACCGTGAAGTCCTACGACACGCAGTGGATGGCGAAGTACATTGCCGGCTACCTGAAAGCGGATGGTGTTCTGGTCGGTCTGCAGAACGGATTCAACGACGATGCCAACGCCGAGATGGTCGGTCGTGAGCGCACCATGGGCTGCGTTGTCGAGCTTTCCTGCGAGATTTTCACGCCGGGCATTGTCCAACGCAATACGGTGCCGACCGGCACGTGGTTTTCCGCTGGTGAGCTCGATGGCTCAACGACGGCAAGACTCCTTGAGGTGCAGGCGCTCCTCAAGCATGTCGGCAAGTGCGATACGACCGACAATATCTACGGCGCGAAATGGACCAAGCTGATCGCCAATTCGATGACCTGCCCTTTCTCATCCCTGGGCCTGAAGAACTGGGAAGCAGTCAAGCTGCCGGGTATGTTCGAATTCTCCGTCGAGGTCGGCAAGGAATCCTTCACCGTCGGCGAGGCGCTCGGCCACCGGATCGAGCCTTTGTTCGGACTGACCAGCGAACAGATTTCCAAAGACAGCGACGAGGCGATTACAACGGTGATGCGCAAGATGGTCCACGACGTCGGCCCCAATGCCCGCACCCATGCGGCGCAGGACCACGCCAAAGGGCGGCGCAGCGAGATCGAATACATCAATGGCCGAGTGGTTCTTGAGGGCGCAAGGCTCGGGATCGCCACGCCATACAACCACGCGGTGTGCGAAGTCGCGCGCAAGACCCATCGCGGCGAGATCCATCTCGATCCGTCGAACCTCGCCCTGCTTCAGGCCGAGGTGAAGAACGTCGCATGATCGCGACCGCGGTCATCTCCCGCTCCAGCATCTGCTAGAAACATTCCAAACAGATCGGAATCCAAGCCGCCATGGCGGTTCGCCTTCATTCCATCGAATCGCCGTCACCCTTTGGCAACATTCCGGGGGAACGAAACACGTAGGGATAACCGAGCTTGAAAAGCACCAAGACCAGGGCCAGACCGAAAAAGACCAGGGCGAGCGGCCTGTCGAAAATTAAAAGGAAGTCTCCCCTGAACATCATCAGTGTCTTTCTGATGTTGTTCTCGACCATGGGTCCCAACACCAACCCGATAATCAAAGGGGCCACCGGATGACCGTATTTTCGAAAAAAAACACCGACGGCGCCGGCTGCGATCATCACCCAAACATCAAAAAAAGAGTTGCGGACGCTGTACACACCCAGCAGGCAGATGATACTGATAAAAGGCATAAGTAAAAAAGGCCGGATGGTGGCGATGCGTGCAAAAAACCCCACAAGGGGCAGGTTAAGAACCAGAAGCATGAAATTTCCGATGTACATCGCAGCGATAAACGTCCAGAATATCTGCGAATAATTTTGAAAAAGAAGGGGACCCACGTCGACATTGTGCATTTCCAAAGCCGCCATCATCACCGCGGCGGAAGGCGAAAAGGGAATGCCCAGGGTCAGGAGCGGAATCATCGCCCCCATGACGGCGCTGTTGTTCGCCGACTCGGGTGCAACCACCCCTTCGATCATCCCTGTTCCGAATTTCTCCGGAGTTTTGGATATCTTCTTTTCGACAGCATATGAGAGAAAAGTAGAGATGACGGCACAGGGCCCCGGCAGCAACCCGACGAAAAAACCGAGAACGGATCCCCGTAACGCCGGGGCAACCGATCGTCTGATTTCCTCACGGTTCGGATACAAGTCTCTGAATCGTATTTTTTCGAGGACAGGCGGGACATATTTCTCCGCCGCGGTGACCAACACCTCCGTGACCCCGAAAAGACCAACCGCCAATGGCAAGAAATCGATGCCCATCATTAGATTTCTGGAGCCGAATGTGAAACGCGGAACGCTGTCCATAGCAGACAGACCCACCATGCTCATCCATAACCCTATGCCGAGCATAAGGAAGCCTTTCACGGGTGAGTCACCGGACAGCGCGGTGAGAATCAGAAAAGCAAGGACCAGAAATCCCAGGTATTCCGGAGGTCCCATCGATAAGGCCCAGTTCCCCAGAAGGGGGGCAAAAAACTGCAGCCCGACGATGCCCATCGTCCCGGCAATAAATGAGCCCGCCGCCACAACGGCCAGCGCGGCCCCGGCTCTTCCCTTTTTGGCCATCTGGTATCCGTCAATGCAGGTGACAACGCTCGCCGATTCGCCGGGTATATTGACCAGAATAGATGTGGTCGACCCACCGTATTGAGCCCCGAACCAGCAGCCCGCCATCATGATCAGACCTGTTTCGGGTGCATACTTGAGCGTAAAGGGAAGCATGAGTGTCAGGGTTGCCGTTGGACCGAGTCCCGGCAATACGCCGATGATCGTTCCGATAAGAACCCCGATAAAGCACGCAAAAAAATTGGTGAACGACAGTGAAGCAACAAACCCGTTATATAACTGTTCCATCCGAGCGATCCTCTCCCGATTCAGCCCAGGATCCCGCGTGGCAAGTCCATATATAGCCAAACGTCGAATAGCAGATAGCAGAAAAGAGTCGTCCCCAATGAAAGGAGGAACGGCTTCAACCATCCCGAAAGCCGCATGACCTTAGAAAAACAATAGGTGGAAAAAAATGTCCCCAAAATGTAACCGAGGACGGGCATGGTCGCGATCCAGCCGCTGAAGACCAGGAGCATGAGGAAATAGATGGTGATCTCGTGCCGGGTGAAGAACATCCTGCTCGCCTTTTTCTTCACTCTGAAGAAGAGAAGCAACGCCGCTGAAACGAAAATGACAAAACCCGCCGTCATGGGGACCAGGCCTGTTCCGGGATTTTTCAGCGTGCCGAAACCCAGTTCCAGAGACATCCCGATGATCATGCCCCCGAAGATGATCCATGCGATGTTGAAGATCAACTCGGCGCTGTTCCTTCCTTCTCGATTCACGGCATTTCCTTGGACTTGTTCTCCGGCGGTCCTCCCGAACGGAGGGGCCGCCGGGGAAGATCGACTACTTCCCCTTCAAAATGCCCGCTTTCCCCATGATCTTTTTTACCATCGCCGAGTAGCCGTTGCAGAACGTGACAATCTGGTCCGGAGGCAAATAGAATTCATTGGAGCTTCGCGATTCAAGGTACTTGATGTACTCGGGGTCCTTCGCAGCCACCTCAAAGGCCTGCGTCAATCGGTCAAAAGCCTCCTTGGGAATCTTGGGCGGACCGATCACGATTCCAAAGGATTCCCAGGTTACGTCATACCCCAGTTCTTTCAACGTCGGCACATTACTGTGTTTCCCTGGAAGCCGCTTGGATCCAAGCACGGCAATGGGATGAATATTACCCGCCTCGATCTGGCTCTTGGCCGACCCGACACCCAAAACGGCCAGATCGGTATGCCCCCCCGCAACCTGGGCTACCGTCACGCCACCCGCTCCTTCCTGGGGGATGGGATTAAATTTCAACCCCGTGCTGTCAAGGAAAGCCATCGCAGCGATCCACTGGCTCATCCCGACCCCGGCCGTGGCAACAGAGATCTCTCCGGGATGTGATTTTGCATACGCGATAATCTCCTGCATCGTCTTGAAGGGACGCTTGCTTTTCGTCGATGCAACGATGATCGGCGGCCAGCGATAGAATGTCCCCATCAGAGTAAAATCATTATAATCATACGGAAACAAACCCTGTATCTTGCTGGTGACCAGAGTGACGGTCCCCATGCCGATCGTATATCCGTCCGGCTTCGCATCGTGAATCTGATAGTACCCGATGGTACTCCCCGCTCCGGGTTTGTTGACGACAACAACGGGCTGGCCCAGTACCGACGAGGCCTTCGCCACCAGCGGCCTTGCCGCGAGATCACCGTCCGACCCCGATCCGATGGGAACAATGAAGTTGATTGGTTTTACAGGGTATTTTTCCGCCGCCCCCGCAGGATGGATCATACCCAAAACAAAAGAGAACGCCAGCAATATGATAAACGATTTTTTCATATCCCTATCCTTTCTTTGTTAGTCGGTTTGGCTTCACGAATGATATATTCCTATTTCGCCGGTAATTTCGCCAGACTTTAAACATTAGGCATAAGGCGATCCGAATTGTCAATACCGTTTTTTTTAAATTTTATCATTATGGCATCGCGGAAGACGGCCGGCAGGTCCGGTCCGGTTCGAAGTGGCGGCGGGCGGCGATGAAATCGGGCAGGTGTCTGGCCATGTGCCAGAGGCTGTGGCGATGCTGCCAGAGGCGGTCCCGGAATCTTCGGCGCCAGGCGGGGTCGGTGTAAAACCGCTTTACGTGTTCGTTGTAGAGCCGGTCGAGGCGTTCCCGGGAGGCGATACCCCGGGGGAGAAAGACGAAATTGAGACAGTTCATCTGCCGCCAGTCCTCCTCGAAGCTCCCCTCTTCCCGGATCGTCATCCAGAGCGGGGCGCCGGGAAACGGCGTGAATTTTGACATGTTCATGTCGTCAAGCCCAAGCGAGAGGACGAAATCGCTTGTCCGGCGGATGGATTCCTCGGTCTCCCCCGGGAGCCCCATCATGAAGAGCCCCTTGGCCCGCAGACCCTCCGCCCTGATCATCTCCACGGTCTGCCTTACTTCCTCCAGGGTCACGCCGGCCTTGTGACGCTGCAGCATCTCCGGATCGGCGGACTCGATTCCGAGCGACACCATCAGGCATCCCGCCTCCCTGAGCATCCGGAGAAGCTCCCGGTCGGTGTAACCCACGCGGACCGCGCAGTTGAACTGAACCCCCAGGGGATTCGCAGTCAGCAGGCCGCAGAGTTCGGCGATCCGAGGCCGGTTCGCCGTGAAGAGGTCGTCGTAGATATTGACGTGGCGGACGCCGAAACGGGTGCGCAGGTGCTTCATGTGATCGTAAATATAGGCGGGCGAATTGTAGCGGTACCCCCTTTTGAACACCGAACGGTCGCAGTAGGAGCATTGATAGGGGCAGCCCCTGCTCGTGATCATCGTGGCGCCGGGGAACCGGATGTAACTGAAAAGCGGCAGGTTGTAGCCCCGGGGAAAACCGGGCAGCTTTTCATAGGCGGGAAACGGCAGGGCATCCAGGTCCGGAAGCGGCGTCCGCGGGGGATTGACGGCGGCCTTCTCCCCATTTTTCCAGATCAGCCCATCGATGCGGGCGGGATCTGCCCCGGCGGCGAGCTCCGCCAGCGTCGCTTCGCCTTCCCCCGGTACGAGATAATCGATATGAGGAAAGTCCTCAAGAAGCGTTTTCCCCAGGGCGGAGACGTGGACGCCGCCGAAGACGGTGCGGACATCGGGCGATTCGGCCTTGATCGCCGCGGCCATCTCCCAGCCGTCGAGAAACCCCGACGTCGTGGCGGAAAATCCCACCAGTTCCGGATGAGTCCCGAGAATGAGGCGGGCGTTTTCCTTCACCTCGGCGACGGCCCGGGGACCCAGGCAATCGTGGACATGGACCGTGTGGCCTTCGCGCTCGAGATAGGCCGCGATCGAGAGCAGCCCCAAGGGGGCCATCCGGTTGGCCGTCGCGGTGATGTCCTTTTTACCGGGGACCCAGTTGGACCCGGCCGGGTGGACAAGAGAGATGCGCATGGTAAATCTGACCTCTTTCTTTCCCCCCCACCCTCACCCTCCCCCGCCAGGGGGGAGGGAATTTATTGGTACTTTTGCAATGACCTCATGGGTCATCTTTCATCGCCTCTCCGCAAGGAGTGTGACTATATTCTTCCTGTGGTTGAAGACAACCAGCAAAACTGTCGCCAGCGTCCCGGCAATCGACGCCGTCTCCCCGTCGCCTGCCGCGATCACACCCGCGCCAAGGATCGAGATCATGAAGAAGGACGCGATGAAGGGGATGCGGACGATCCGGTGGACGATGACCCATATCAGGCACGACAGCGCCGCCGCCCAGGGGGAAATGAGAAGGGTGAACCCCAGATAACCGGCAACCCCTTTTCCGCCGCGGAAGCCGTGGAAGCAGGGGAAACGGTTCCCCGCGACAAGGGCGAATCCGATCCAGGGGACAGAGGCGGGAGGCAGAAGGCCGAGTGCCAGGGCCGCGAGGGCAACGGCCCGTCCGATATCGAGGAGGAGGACGACCGCCGCCCAGCCCCGCCCTGCCTGGCGATAGACGTTCGTCGTCCCCGCGTTCCCGCTGAATTGCGTTCGGGGATCCTCCTTGCCCAACAGGCGCAGGAGGATGATGGCAAAGTTGATCGATCCGGTCAGATAGGTCAGAAGGAAAAGCGCGGCCAGGCCCATCTAAACCCCCTTCCTCACCCAGGCGGGGGGCTTGAGCCTCCCGCCGGAGATGTCGCGCATCCTAAGCCCCAGTACGATCTCTGCCGGCCGATCGTCTTTACCAAATAACCCGATATCGAAGCGAAGGACGGCTCCCTCATCCGGCAGGGGAAAAACGCGGCAGCGATAGGTTTCGCCGGCAGATGTCGGGATGATCACCTCCCGGCGGTCGAATCCGACCGGAAAGGCAACGCAATTGCGGTACCTCTGACCCCAGGCGCAGGCCACGTGCATCGCCGCATCGATGGGAAAAGGGGAGCCCAGCGGCCCGAAGGCTTCCGGGAAGTCACCGCCGGAGACGCTTGCCGCCGCCACGGCATCAGTGAGAGAGACTTCGCCCACCACGTTATGATAGGCAGGTCCGAAGGGAACGAGATCGGCATAGAGGCGCCGGCTGGAAAAGGTGAAAACCGGGCCGTTCCAATAAACGGCCCCACCGTAAGAAATGGGATACTGGATGTCATTCCGTGCCTGACACGGAATCCAGTTTCCTTTCCTGGATTCCCGCCTACGTGGGAATGACGTGAGCGAGGCAAGTCTCAGGGGATGAACCCGCAGAGATTCTGTCGCCTTGCTTTGAGCTGGATCGGCCCCATTCGCAGGGTCATCGTGCTTCTTCCGGGAGAGCGAAGCCGGGATCGTATTCCCGAAGCCGCTCGCCAGTTCTTCCCCGGTTCCATCCTCCTTACCTCCTATAGGGCAAAAGGATACCGAAACATGTTCGATGCTGCGGGTCCACCGTGCCTGCCGACCGGTGCGGAGGGTCGTCAGCCGGGAGAGCCGGCGTCCGTCGGGGGAAAAGGCAATCTCGTGAAAAGCGCCGAAGGTATCGGCGTCCAGATCCAAGCAAAGAAGATGGGCAAATTCGCCTCCTTCCTGCAGGCGGGAATCACAGCGGTGAAGGTCATCGGGAAGCGATTTGGCGAGGATCTGCAGGGCCTCCGCGGCGGGCAGGACGATACGCCCGTCGTAGCGATGATCCCGCAGATAATCGGGGATGGCGACAGTCAGGGGGATTTTCATACTTCGAACGGGCCGGGGAAGGCTTTCCATAGCTGCACCGTCTTGGGGTCAATGGCCACCGGAACGCCTTTGGCAGTCAAGGCACAATGCTGGGTAAACCCGCGACAGATCTCGACGCCCGTCTCGGCATGGGTAATGATGTAATCGAACCGGAGCCGCACCCGTTCGAGCGCTGCCGGACGGGTATGGATCCACATGGGATCGTCATAATGGAGGGGATGATAGAACTGGATGCCCAGATCGATGATCGGATAGACGTAGCCGCCCTCCTCGATCTCCTTGTACGGATAGGCCGCGTCGCGCATCAGCGACGCCCTGCCGAGCTCGAAATATTTCAGATAGTTGGCATGATAGACCACGGACGAGCGATCCGTATCGGCGTAGAGGGTCCGGTTTTGGCAGCGGTGCCAGATGAATCCCGTTGCCGCGTCACGCCAGTAACGCCCGCCATCGCGATAGATTTCCGGCCGGAAGGGTTTCGGCTTCATTACGAGGCCCCCCGAAAAACGATGCAGCAGTTGGTTCCGCCGAAACCGAAGGCGTTCGAGAGGACCATGTCATGGCGCTTTTCCCTGGCCTCGTTGGGAACGCAGTCGATATCCGGGAATCGAGGATCGGGACGGTGGTTGATCGTGGGCAGGATGATCCCCCGCTGCATCCCCTCGATGGCCAGGGCGTCCTCGATGGCCGCCGCAGCCCCAAGGGTATGGCCGATCTGGGACTTGTTCGAGGAGACGGGAATCTTTTCCAGATGTTTCCCGAAGACCGCCCGCAGGCAATCGATCTCGACCAGATCCCCCTTCGGCGTGGACGTGCCGTGGGCGTTGACGTACCGGATATCTTGAGGCGAGAGCCCCGCATCGCCGATGGCCTCGCGGATTCCCCGAATGATCGTCTCCGGGTTCGGTTTGGTGAAATGATAGGCATCGGAGGTCCAGCCGACCCCCATCACCTCGGCCCGCGGCCGAAGCCCGTGACGGGAGAGCATTTCCTCGGCGGCAAGCACGATGACGCCGGCCCCTTCGGAAAGGACGAAGCCGCGCCGGTCATGGCTGAAGGGTCGGGAGGCCTGGGAAGGATCGGCATAGGCCCGGTCCTCCGGGTGGACTTTGATCGTCGCATTCATATTCGTGAAACCGTGAATGATCTCCGGTAAAATGGGGGTATCCACCCCCCCGGCAAGGACGAAATCGCAGTCCCCGTCCCGGATCATCCGGGCCCCGATGCCGATGGCATGGTTGCCCGAGGCGCAGGCCCCCTGGGGTGAAAAGATAGGCCCGGTAAAGCCCAGAAGCATCCCCGCCTTCCCCGAAGGGAGATTAGCGCAGAGATTGGGGAGGAGAAACGGGCTGACCTTCAGGGGACCCCTTTCCTGAAGCTGGAGCATGGCCGCCCGGAAGGCATCGGCGCCGTTGATCGCCGAACCGATGAGACACGCCGTCCGCGGACCGGTCTCTTTGTTCATCGGCAGGCCCGCATGGGCAAGGGCTTCCCGGCAGACCGCCATGGTCAGGATGACGAAGGCGCCATTCCAGTTGTAGATCTCCTTGGCGTCGACGAAATCCAGGGTCAGGGGATCCCAGTCGGGAATCTCCCCTACCACGTCGCAGACCGACTCGACCCGGCAGCGGGTGACCCTTCGAAAACCGGCCTCGCCGCGGACGGCGCGCGCCCATGTGTCGGCGAACGTCCCGCCCAGGGGCGTCGCCGCCCCGTAACCGATCACAAAAACACGTCTATTGAGTGGAGCTCTCATGCATTTTCCATATCAGTTGACGCGGCGAAACACAAGGCACGCGTTGCACCCGCCGAAACCGAAGGCGTTCTTCAGGACGAATTCCTGGTCGGCATCCCTTGCCCCTTCGGCCACGCAATCGAGTTCGATGGCCGGGTCCCGCCGGTGGTTGATCGTCGGCAGGAGGACACCCCGACGCATCCCCTCGATAGCCAGGATCGATTCGATGGCGCTGGTGGCGCCCATCGCATGACCCAACTGCGATTTGTTGGCCGAGACGGGTGGTATGCGACCGGCAAACACCGTCCGCAGGGCGTCCGCCTCAACCTGATCTCCGGCCTTCGTCGAGGCGGCATGGGCGTTTACCGCGGCGATGTCCGCGGGAGCAATCCCGGCATGCCTGATGCTCTCGGCCATGCAGCGGCGGACCGTAACCGGGTTGGGGGCCACGGCGTGGAACGCGTCGGCGGTCATGGCCCAGCCGGCCAGTTCCGTCGCGAAGGGAAGACCGTGAGCGGCCGCAAACGCACGCGAGGCGATCACGATACACCCGGCCCCTTCCGAAACGACAAATCCCCGCCTCGATAGGGAAAATGGGCAGCTCACCTGCGCCGGCGGCAGGGGCGCCTCCCCCTCCCTGGGGCGGTATGCACCGTTCATCGTTGCAAATCCGGCCAGGATCGGTTCGATGAGAGGGAAATCCGCGGCCCCGCAAAGCGCCACGTCGGCCATTCCCTGGGCGATGAACATCGCCCCCAGGATCAGAGAGCTGCTCCCCGTGGCGCAGGCTGTAACGCCCGAGACGATGGGGCCGGTCGCCCCGGTAAAGATGGCGACCTTTCCGCCCACCATATTGATGCAGGAATTGGGATTCATGAAGGGCTGGGGGAGCTTTCCCGAAGCCACCAGGTGCCGGTCCGCTTCGATCAGCGCGTCGAGGCCGCCGATCGCGGAAGCGAAGGTGACGGCCACCCGGGGGGCCACGTCCGGCGCGATCACCAGACCGGCCTTTTTCAGGGCGCGGTGGACGACGAGCAAGGCGTGCTTGAAGAGGGGCGAGGTCCAGTGGGCCATCTCGCGGGGCCGGAGAAACGGATAAGGGGTAACGTCGATCTCCTCCACCTGGCCGGCGACCCGGACGGGAAACCCCTCCCGGAGGGGAAAACGGGTCAGCTCGCCGACACCGCTTTCACCCGCGGCGGCCCGCTTCCACTGCTCTTCGAGATCCGTTCCCAGCGGCGATACAAGGTCATATCCAAGAATGACAGGTCTATCCTTGTTCATACATCGATTATACCATTCCAATTTGAAGGCTGTTCAAAAATGCCCGGATACAAGGCCCCCGAAATCCTGAGCCGTGAGGCGTACTTTTAGGTACGTTGAACGGCGAAGGATGAGGGAAACGCAGCAGACGAGCGTTTTTCAACAGCCTGAGTGCTACCAGGGAATGAACCGGTACAGCTTGGCGAACATCTCGTAGACTTCGATCCAGTTCTGGAGATCTCTTGCGGAACCCATATGCGCCCTTTTATTGACCATCACCCAGCTCATGTGGGCCGCGCCGTCCTTGCAGGTCGTGCAATCCCGCGTCGCCGACGTGCAGCAGCGATGCATCGTCTCAAGATCGGCCGCCCAGCGGATGAAACGGATCAGACGTTTCGGCTGGGGTTGACGGTCATCCATGGGTTCCGTCACAGAGGGGCATTCCATCCACCCGAAGGGCCGTCCGAGCATCCGACCGGTGGTGATGATCTCATGGTAATAGCGGCAGGAAATGACGGCCCCGGGATACCTGTCTAGCATCGCGTCCATCTCGGCGCGGATATCGGCAAGCTGAGAATCCGTCCAGGAAAACCCTGCCACCCCCTCGTCATTGGAGAGAAGCTGCATGTGGACCTTGAATCCCGCGTCGGCGATCCGGCGGATGGCCCTTTCCGTCCGCCCGATCTGCCGGGGGGTGATGGTGTACAGATAATACGTATACGGGTCGCCGGCGTAATTCCGGCTGGAGACGGCAAAGGCGTCCCTCCCCCGGAGGAGCTTTTCGTCCGCTTCGTCGCCCCACAGCGAGATGCCCACCATCATGTCGGGGAAACGGTCGCGGGGAACCTTGATCAGACCGTTCGTGGCGCAGAACGTGGGCAGGCGTTTGTAGAAGGCCTCGACGCGGTCGAGATGGAGGGTCGGCTCACCCCCGATGAGGATCGCCAGATTGACCCCCCGCACCTGTTCCCGTTCGACGAAGGCCTCCCATCGGGCGATGGCCATCTCCTCGGGCGCCGCTTTATGCTCGTCGGACGAAAAGAAAAAACACCCTTTGCAGCGCAGGTTGCACTGGTTTGTCACATCGTAGATCGAACTGCGGATATTCAGGCGGGAAATCGCCTTGTAACGCTCGTACCACTCTTTATCCAGAAGTGAACTGACGGTTTGCATCTCTAAACCTTCCTGATCGCTTCGCTTCCCGGCGGCGGGACCAATTCCACACAGAGATTCTCTCCCTTTTCATATCCCACGACCCAAACGGCCAGATAGGTATCGACATAGTCGAGCCAGGATCTGAAAGTCGAGGGATCCGTCACGTGCCGGTAAAGCCGGGCGGTGACGACGGCGCTCCCGGCCGCGTAATGCCGGCAGTCGTCACAATCGGTATCGGGAACACAGCAGGCCACCCCGCGATCCCAGGTGAGATCGGTCCTGAACTGGCGGAAAGAACGGCCCAGTCCGATGGCCGTCGAATCGTTCCTCCGGGGATAGGAGCAGCCGTACAGGTCGTGAAGGCCCCGGGCGTGGGTGTGGGCGACGACGTTATAGGGGGAAAAAAGGACGTTCCGGGGATACCGGTCCATCATCTCGCGCATCGCCGCCCGTGTGCGTGCCAGCGACGTCTCATCGTGACGCAGGGGTCCTCCGTAGCCGACAGGGGAGGAAAAGACGTTGAAAGTGACCCTGCAGTCCGCAGACGCCAGGACAGCCATGACTTCGGATATCTCGTCGATATTTTCCCGTGTGAACGTGTAGACGAACACAGCGCGGGGATCGCCGCGGTAGTTTGCGATCTGACGGTTCAGGAGATTTCCGGCTTTACGGACCTGGTTGCTGGTTTGATCATTACCCCATACGGAAACATGAATCCGGTACCCGATAGCGGGATCGATGCGCCGCACCCCGTTCGTGGCGATGCACCCCAGGGGCATCTCGGCGAAACAGACCTTTAAAATCTCGGGAACCAGCGAGGGCTCGGCCCCGGCCAGGACGACATAGGTGATGCCGCGCGCCTTTTCCTCCCGCATCAGCTTCCGCCACTCCTCCGGGTCGCCGTTCTCCGGGGTGAACTGCTTGGCGCCCTCGTAGTAATAGCAGCCGTCGCATCTCAGATTGCAGCGGTTGCACATGTCGTAGGTAGACTCGCGGAGAAAGAAGTACCCGCGGACCTTTTCCCAGCGGGTCCGCACGGTCGGATCCGCCAGCAGTTCGGAAAATTTCCAACGCCGACGAATCACTCCGGCCGGTGTGCCCATCGCCTTTTCCGCTACGGCATGAACCTCCGCCATAGCGTGACTTCCCGTTACCGCATTTGACATGACCGATTGCTCCCTACCCTATCACGGACACAACCTCTGTTTTCCACCCCCGCGGCCATCATGCGGATCGAGCCTCCTCACCCTTTCGCGCCGTGCAGGCGGGATTGCAAGTATTCGGCAATCAGCCTGACGTTCTTCAATTTCGGATAATCGTCCTCATCGATAAAGACGCCGTACTCATCCTGGAGAACCAGGGCCACAGTCGCCAGATCCATGCTGTCCACCCCAAGTTCATCTACAAGATCCATATTGGGATCGAACTTCTCCGGCGTAATCTCTTCCAGCTTCAGTTCCTCAATGACGATCCCGGCAATCCGGAGGATCAGCTCCCGGATCTCATTACTTTCAGGCATGATGCAACCTCCATAGCGTCAATCGATATTTTCATCCGTAACCGAGGTAAATGATGGAAACCCTCTTTTTTGTCAAGAGTTTTGTTTCAGACGATCCAAATCATCGTGCAACGACCCTCGCGGCAAGAACCCCCGTACAAGCCAATTCTTCGGAGAGGAAGACGGAAAAACCATAGGCGAATCCAGCACCTTTTTTCTCCCTGGCTATTTCTATCACCATCCGGTCGTCGGGTCTGACGGGCAGGCGAAAACGTACCCTGCCGACGCCCGTCATCACCACCTGTTTCCCTTCCCTGAGCTCCGCTTCGCTGATCGCTTCCTTCACCAGGGCAAGGATTGCGATACCGGGAAGGAGCGGAGTGCCCGGAAAATGACCGGAATACCAGATCGAATCGGCGGGAACGCTGGCCGAAGCCGTCAGGCGGTCCGCCGCACCCGACAGTTGTGAGATCTGTTGCATAAATGGTTTCATCATCGCCGTTATCCGCCCCCTCGCTTTGTTTATCGGATGAAAGCACTTACTCTACCGTTTTAGTAGCGTGCACCCGTACAAGTGTCAAGAAAAATCATGGTAACGTTTCCATGACCTCCCTGCCGATCAGCACCGACAGGGGAACGATTTTATACCCCTGAGACTTCAGCCCCCGGATCACCCATTCCACTTGTTGGAGCCAGTCCTGTACCGTTCCTATACCCGGCGGGGAGACGTCATGGAGAAGCACAATGGCGCCGGGACGGATGTTTCTCAGTATGATCTTTGCCAGATTGGCGATCCGTCGATTTCCGAAGTCACATGCCCGGCAACTGAAGGTGACGCAGTCGAGGTGCAACTCCTTTAATATTCTTGGCAATCTTGGATTGGTGATACCTACGGGCGGTCGGAATGCCAGAGGCCGGATGCCAAAATCGGCCAGCAACTGCTGGGTACGGGTGATTTCCTCCGAGAGTCGCGCACTCGAGCGCAACATCAGCAGGGGGTCATGGCGGTAAGAATGATTGCCGACGGCATGGCCGCGCAAAAGGATCTCCCGGATCAACTCCGGGTTGCCCTCCGCCTTTTTGCCCATTACAAAAAAAGTCGCAGGCGCCCCGTGCCGCTGCAGGAGATCCAGCAGAAGACGGATCACATCCTGGTCGGGGCCGTCGTCAAAGGTCAGGGCCACTGCCCTGCCGGGCGCCCTGCCCCGGCTGATCACCGGCAGGAAAAAGCCCGCCCGGGGAAAAAAGGGCGCAAGCAGGCAGGAAAGGACAAAGATCCCGAGGGGCAAGGCGGCTATCTCGCTCCGGAAGAACAGAAGGCCTCCGGAAAGGAGAAATGCCGCCAGACCCACGCCGTGGGCAGGCGAGAATACCCCTTTATGACAAACCGGCGGCCCATCGGAAGGGCAACCCCCCATTTTTTCGATGGCCTTCCGCGTGATCCAGCGAAGGAAAGACGGGGCATAATGCGAACCGGCGAGATAGAAACCCGCCATAAAAACGAGATGGGACAAGCCATAGACAAGCGGTCCGCCGATGGCAAGAATAATGGGTTCGCCCGTGTGAAAGGCTATCAGGGCCAGGAGCCCCACGGCCGGCCAGCCGATGATATAACTCAGGCCCATCAGACCCAGTCCTACACAGACCCTGGGTGTCGGTTTTACGAAAAGCGAGGAAAGACTCGTCGTCTCTGCCATCGCGTCGCGCCCGAAACGAGTCCGTGCCAATCGGGCGACGGTTCTTGCCTTTATCTCCCGCCATGGCATCATCCAGCCCTTTTCCTTTCGATAAACGACCGCGACACAAAATAGTGTGTTTGTATATACCAAAAACAGTGAAAGCGCCATGCCAAATTAAGACAGTCTCGTAAAGGATATTGATTTTTCTTCCTTCTTCGGGTTATACGTCTTGACATAAAATTTTTGGAATCGAACCCGACGTGAAAAAAACACTGATCGCCGCCATGATCGCCATTCTCCTGCTGCCGGGAGGGTTGTGCGCCGAAGATTTTACCTCGCGGTACTACGATCTCAGGGAAAAGGAGATACGGAAGTTCAACGCCGACCTTTTTGCCGCCGGCGAGTACTACCGGGCGATCACCGAGGCCAGACGCTACCTCTCTCTTTTCCCCAGGGGAGCGGGGAGCGAAGCGATGGCCAAATCGATCGGCGATGCCTACCTGATGTCGCATGAATGGGCAGACGCGGTTGCGGCCTATGACGAATTTTTCATGCATTTTCCGGTGTCGCCTCTGGCGGGAACGGCGACCTTCTACAAGGCGATTGCGCTGCTGAAGCAGGGCGGCACGGCGGAGGCCGAGCGACTCTTCCAGCTCATCCTGAGCGGTGCCGATCGTGAAAAGAAGGGCGAGGCCGCGCGCTGGGAGATCCTTCTTCTCATCCGTCAGAACCGGTTCGAGGAGGCGGAAAAGCTGCTCAAAGACCAGATGCTCCGACCCGATATTGAAAAGGAGGCCGGCCAGATCGAAGAACTCCTCAAAGCGAAGAAAGGCGCCCGCTACAAGTCCCCGGAGACCGCCGGAGCTCTCTCGGCACTTCTGCCGGGAGCAGGCCAGTTCTACAACGAACGATACCGGGACGGCGTCTATTCCTTCCTTCTGAACACCCTGTTCATCCTCGCCGCCTATAAGGCGTACGAGTCCGACAATTACGGACTCGGCGCCATCCTGACACTTTTTGAGATCGGCTGGTATACGGGCGGTATTTACGGGGCAGTGGGCGGGGCCCACAAGGTCAACCGAAATATCGACGAGGACCATTTCCGGATCGGGATTGGTAGGCTGAATCTCCGGGAAAGCGAGATCGGCCGGCCCGGGGGCGTCTCGCTCATGTTCATCTATCCCTTCTGAGGTTGGCGCCGTCATGAACCTGCTGCCTTTCATCCGTTACATCCGTCGCTTCTTTCAAAAGAACCTCGTGCATCGCGATGCTCGGGGCCTTCTTCCCTTTATCCTCCCGCCCGGGAAGGACAGAAACCACTCGTCGCACCGTTTTCCTGCCGCCGTCGTCATCCTCGCGGCCGTGTTCTTGTGGAGCCAGGCCACTCTCGCGGACGAGACCCTCCTTCGGGGACCCGGAAAAACGACTCGGACTACCGTACATGCAAAGGAACCGGCGATCGGAAAAGCCGGCATCCCGGAGGAAATCGCCTCGGCGCCCATCCATTTCTACCAGCACTTCCTCAGCCACCAATGGGGGCGGAGCTGCGCCTATTATCCCTCCTGCTCGAATTACGGATTGCTGGCGATCCGGAAGCACGGGGCCCTGGTCGGATCGATGATGACCTTCGACAGACTCCAGCACGAGGCGGACGAGGCCGGAACCGCCCCCCCGATCCTGACCGGCGGACAAATAAAGATCTACGACCCGCTGGAAAATAATGATTATTGGTGGTATACGACATCGCATTCCAAACCGGCGCCGCCGGCAAATATGAAGTGAGAGGAAACAGATTTATGAAGAGACCGCAATGGATGACCGTGGTTTTCGCTCTGACGCTGGTCTTCAGCGTTGTAATGCCGGCCGGCGCATTCGAGATCGGCGCCAGGGGGCTGTACTGGCTCCCGTCGTTCAAGGCCGACATCAAAGTGGACAGCGGCGGCGTCGCCGGCAACACCATCGACCTCAAGGATACCCTTGGCGTCAAAGACGAGTCTTTCCCGTCATTCGAGGTCTTCATGGGTCACGGATGGCATCACCTGAATGTCGCTTATACGCCGATTGCCTATTCGGGTTCGACATCGCTCTCCCGGGATATCACCTTCAAAGGCCGCATTTATACAGCCAGCAGCAAGGTAGATACGGACCTGAAGCTCAGGATGTTCGATCTGCAATACCGATATACCTTGCTGGATTTTGAAAACCTCGCCGTCGGTTTCTCGTTTGACGTCATCGGGCAGGTCAAGTACATCGACGGCGAGGCCAGAATCAACGCCCCTGCTGCAAACGTCTCGGCTGGTGCTAAATTCCACGCGCCCATGCTGATGGTAGGGCTTGGCACCCATGTCGGCATCCTGCACGACCTGATCGAGGCTAGGATCAGGGCGACCGGCATGGCCTATTCCAACAGTTACCTCTACGAAGCCCTGGGCGATCTCTCCCTGACCCCTTTCCCGTTTCTGGACATCCATGCCGGCTACAAAATAATCCGACTGAAGATCGATCAAGGCGATGTCTTTCTGAATTCTGAATTTTCTGGGCCCTATGTCGGTCTGACGGTGAGTTTCTGAAATGGGCGAAAAGGGAGAAAGCGCCGCGCAAAGAATCCGGGTCGGGATCATCATGGGAGGCCTCTCCTCGGAGAAGGAGGTTTCCCTGGAGAGCGGGCGTAACATCTTCAGCAAGATAGACCGGCGTCGCTACGACCCCATCCCCATTTTCATGGACGGCCGGGCCGCCCTCTGGGAAATCCCGCTCAAGCTGCTCATGCGAAACAGCACCAGCGACATCGCGGAGGACCTCGCAAAGGAAGCCAAACCGATCCCCTATGAATCCCTGAAGGCCGGTGTGGACGTGGTTTACCTCGGCCTTCACGGCAAATACGGGGAAGACGGCTGCGTTCAGGGACTCCTCGAACTGCTGGGGATCCCCTATACAGGCTCCGGCGTCCTCGCCTCCGCAATCGGGATGGACAAGTACGTCTCCCGGCAAATTCTCAAGATCAGCGGGATCGACGTCCCGGAGACGATCCCCGTCCCTCGACGGCGATGGGAAACGGAAAGGGAGGCGATCGTTGAGGAGATCGAAAGCGGGATCGGCTTCCCCTGCATCGTTAAGCCGTGCCGGGAGGGGTGCAGCACCGCCGTAACAAAGGTCGTCGCGGCGGAAGGGTTCCCCGGCGCCCTGGATAATGCCTTCGGGTGGGACAACCTGGCCCTTGTGGAGGAGTTTCTCTCGGGGATGGAGGTGACCTGCGGCGTCCTCGGCTCGGACAACCCCGAGCCACTGACACCGTCTGAGACCATTCCCACCGACGACGTCCTCTCCCTCGAGGATAAATTCCTTTACGGCCAGGGGGAAAACAAGACGCCGGCGCGGCTTCCCGCCGATCGGCTCGAGAGAGTCCGTGAGACGGCGGTAGAGACATTTCGCGCCCTCGACCTGAAGGGATATGCCCGGATCGACATGTTCGTAAGAACAGACGGACGGATTGCCGTCCTGGAACCCAACACGCTCCCCGGGATGACGCCCTCCACCGTCCTTTTCCATCAGGCGGCGGCCTCCGGGATCACCCAGGCGGGATTGATCGACCGGATTATCCGATCCGCCCTGGAGGTTCACGCCCATAAACGAGGACCACTATAAATGAACGGTGTATCCGCCTCCGTGGACCGTCTCGGCAAGGTCGTTCTGGAAAATGTCGAGGAGATGGGAAAGATCTTCCTCCTGTTCCTTTCGGTATTGGCATGGATGTTCAGACCCCCCCTCAAGCTCCGGAATATCTTCAAACAGATGGAGTTTGTCGGGGTCAAGTCGATCTTTGTCGTTGTCCTCACCGGCACCTTCACCGGGATGGTGCTGGCCCTCCAGGGCTACCACGGATTCAAGATGTTCAGCGCGGAGAGCCTCGTCGGCTCCACCGTCGCCCTTGGGATGACGCGGGAGCTGGGACCGGTCCTCACGTCGCTGATGGTCACGGCCCGGGCGGGCTCCGCGATGGCGGCGGAACTGGGTACGATGCGGGTGACCGAGCAGATCGACGCCCTCTATGTCATGGCGGCGAACCCCGTCAAACACCTGATCGTACCCCGGGTGATCGCCGGTTTCCTGATGGTGCCCCTGCTCACGGTGGTTTCCGATTTCATGGGGATTGTCGGCGGCTACTTCGTCGGGGTCCATATCCTGAACATAAACCCGGGGATCTTCATCAGGAACATTACCCGGCTGGTGGATCTCAACGACATCTACAGCGGGCTCGTCAAGGCCGCCACCTTCGGCCTGATCCTGTCGCTCGTCGGCTGTTACAAAGGCTTCAAAACCAGCGGAGGCGCGGAAGGGGTAGGCCGCGCAACGACGGAGGCGGTGGTCCTGGCGTCGATCTCGATCCTGGTCAGCGACTATTTCCTGACGGCGATCATGTTTTAGATTCCGTACACGGATGCGGGGCGAAGGCGATACGCGATGATAAAGCTGGTCGATCTCCACAAATCTTTCCGAACGCAGAAGGTCCTGGATGGTCTCGACCTCGAGATCGAGGCGGGAAAGACCACCGTCATCATCGGACGGAGCGGCGGCGGCAAGAGCGTGCTGCTGAAGCATATCATCGGTCTGATCAGACCGGACAGCGGAGAAGTCCTGATCGACGGTACGGACATCACGCGGCTGGGCGATCGGGACCTGAACGAGATCCGCAAGAAGTTCGGGATGCTCTTCCAGGAGGCGGCGCTGTTCGACTCGATGACGGTGGGTGAGAACGTGGCATTCCCGCTTCGCGAGCACACCCGGATGAAAGAAGAGGATATCCGCCGAACCGTCGCCGACCGGCTCAACGCCGTCGGCCTGACGGGGGTGGAGGAGAAGATGCCCTCCGAGCTCAGCGGCGGAATGCGGAAACGGGTGGGGCTCGCACGGGCAATCGCCATGCAGCCCCAGATCGTCCTGTTCGACGAACCGACGACGGGCCTCGACCCCGTTATGACGGAGGCGATCAACCGGCTGATCATCGAGACGCAGAAGAACTTCAATCTTACCGCTGTCGTGATCAGCCACGACATCCAGTCGATCTTCACGGTTGGGCACAGGATCGCCATGCTCTACGAGGGAAAGATCATCGCATACGGAACGCCGGAGGAGCTGAAAGCCTCGCGGAATCCCGTCATTGTTCAGTTCCTGGCGGGGAGCATCGACGGGCCGATCCGGATTATGTGAAAAAACGGGAAAAAGGTAGGGAGGGTCGAATGTTTTCTATAAGCTCGGAGGCCAAGGTCGGGTTGTTCGTCCTGGTAGGACTGATTATCCTCGGGTATATGTCGTTTCAGGTCGGGAAACAGACCTTCAGCCTGAAAAAAGGCTACACCCTGGATGTGGTCTTCGACAGCGCGGCAGGTCTCGATCGGGACGCCTCGGTCCAGATCGCCGGCGTGGAGGTCGGACGGGTCGATGCGATTTCCCTGAAAGACGGAAAGGCCCTAGTGCGGCTCCGTATGGGCGCCAATGTGAAGTTGGAGAAAGACGCGATCGCCGCCATCAAGACCCACGGCATCCTCGGGGAGAAATACGTCGAACTCTACCCCGGTACACACGGTGCAGACGTTCTCGGCCCGGGCGAACGGATCGCCAAGACGGAGCGCCCTACGGACATCGACAAACTTCTCCACCAGATCGGCATGATCGCCGACGACATCCGCGGAATCACGGGTTCACTTAACAGGGTCCTCGCCGGCCAGGCAGGGGAAGAGGCGATAAAGAGCATCCTTCAAAATGCGAAGGATTTCACAAAAAACCTCAACGACGTGATCGTGAGCAACGAAACCGCCCTCCACGCCGCACTCGAGAATACCCGCCGGCTCACGGGAAATCTCAATCTGATCGTCAACCGCAACGACGAGAAGGTCACCCAGGTCATGGACAATTTAAAGACCGCTTCGCTCGAGATGGAGAAGACGTTCACCACACTCAGCGAGATCACCGGCGGCGTGAACAGGGGCGAAGGGACCCTTGGGCAGTTGATCAAGGATAAGACCACCGCGGATAAACTGAACAAGACCCTCGCATCGCTGCAGGAGGTGACCGAAAAGATCAACGAGGGGCGGGGGAGCATCGGCAAGCTGATCAACGACGACGAAACGGTGAAAAATCTCAACGAAGGTTTGGCGGGCATTAACCGCTATGTGACCAAAGCGGAGCAGTTCCGGACCTTCCTGAGTTACCGCGGCGAATATCTCTTCGAAAAGAGCAATGCGAAGAGCTATCTCGATGTGCGGATCCAACCCACGCAGGACAAGTTCTACATTCTCGGCATCGTCAGCGACCCGAAAGGGAGGAGAACCACCAGGGACTATATCACGGGCGGTGTGACAACCCGGGTCGAGGAGTGGGACCGCAACGGCGCCCTCTTCAACCTCCAGATCGGCAAGCGTTATCGGGATCTCGTCCTCAGGGGCGGTTTTTTGGAATCGACCGGCGGCGTCGGGATCGACTACTTCGCCCTGAACGACAAACTGAAATTCTCTTTCGAGGCCTTCGACTTCAACAAGGAACGCCGCGCCCACCTGAAGGCCGGCTTGGAATACCAGCTCTTCAAGCACCTGTACCTCACCGCCGGCTGGGACGATTTCATCAGCGATCAGGACAACCGGTCGATCTACGGGGGAGTCTCCATCCGCTTCGAGGATGACGACCTCAAGTATCTGCTGACATCGACTCCCATCCCCAAATAACAGGGACGCTGCATATGCCGTTTGGCAGGGTTCGCGAGTAGATTATTCTTGACAATCCACCGGATCCTTTATTAGAAGTAGAAACCCACTTCCAGTAAAAACAAAAAGAAGACCTCTATGCCGCTTTCACACATTAAAGTTCTTGACCTGACCCGTTTTGTAGCCGGACCTTTCTGTTCCATGATGCTGGCCGATATGGGCGCCGATGTTCTCAAGATCGAACCCCCGGAGCATGGCGACGAGTCCCGATACCAGGGAACCGTTCGCGAGGGGGAAAGCTGGTATTTCGTGGGGATGAACCGTAACAAGAAAGGGATGACCCTGAACCTCAAAGCCAAGGAGGGTAAGGCGATCTTCCTTCAATTGGCGGAGAGGTCCGATGTGGTTGTGGAAAACTTTCGACCCGGGGTCATGCGCAACTTCGGTCTCGACTACGAAAGCCTGGTGAAGATCAATCCGGGGATCGTCTACTGCGGGATTACCGGTTTCGGAAAAGACGGCCCGCATGCCCTTCGCCCGGCTTTTGATTTTATTGCCCAGGGGGTCTCGGGTTTCATGAGTGTCACCGGATTTCCCGACCGCGAACCCGTAAGGACCGGAATTCCCGTCTCAGACTCAGTGGCCGGGATTTACGCGGCCTTTGGGATTCTGGTCGCGCTGATGTCCAGGCAGAGGACGGGAAAAGGACAGGAAGTCCAAACCTCTTTGGTAGACGCGATGATCAGCATCCTCAGCTTCGCGGCCGACCCTTATTTGGGGTCCGGCGAGCTGCCGGAGCGGTACGGCAACGATCACCCGGTTTCTTCCCCTTACGGCACCTTCAAGTCCCTGGATGGCTACATCAACATCGCCCCCTCCGGGGACCCGATGTGGGAAAGGCTGGCTCGTGCTCTCGGGATCCAGGAACTAATCGCGGATCCCCGTCTGCAATCCAACGACGACCGCCGCCGGCACCGCCAATCGCTCAATGAGACCATCAATAAAATCATAGGCAGGCGGACCACGGCCGAATGGATCGACTACCTGAATAAGGAGGGGGTCCCCTGCGGTCCCATCAATAACCTCGCCCAGACTTTTGAGGACCCCCAAGTCCGACACCAGGAGATGCTTCTGGAGATAGAGCAGCCCACCGGCAAGGTAAAGATCCTCGGTTTCCCAGTCAAGATGAGCCAAACCCCGGCCAAAATCCATCGCCCCTCCCCGCAACTGGGACAGCATACCGAGGAAATTCTTTCGGACCTCGGATTCTCAATCGAAAAGATTAAAGAATTAAGAGATAAAGGCGTGGTTTGACCCTTGGGGTCAATGAATCGTTTGAGGAAGCCCCTTTAAGGAGTCTTGTGGATGGATAAGCCGAGCGTAGTGATCCGGGAGGTCATGCTGCGGGACGGACTTCAGAATATTACAGAATTTATTCCAACTGAGGCTAAAATTGAGCTTTTCCAACTGCTTGCGGCCGGCGGCATCGAGGATGCCGAGATCACTTCCTTCGTGAATCCCAAGGCAGTGCCGCAATTTGCGGATGCTTCCCAGGTGGCCCAGGCGGTATTGAAGATAAAGCCCGAAGGGGTCCGGGTCTCGGCGCTCATTCCCAACCTGAAGGGGGCTCTGCTGGCCCTGAACAGCGGGATGCGCAATCTCGCCTTCGTCATGTCGGTGAGCGAATCCCATAACATCAGCAATGTCCGGCGAAGCACCGAAGAATCCCTCGATGAGCTTAAGAAAATTCTGGACCTGGGCACGGAATACCCCGACATGGCGGTAAGGGCAGGAATGGCGACGGTATTCGGTTGCCCCTTCGAAGGGAAGATCGAACCCGGGGTGACGCTGAATTTTATCCGGCGTTTTTACCGGCTCGGCGTGCGGGATATGGCCCTGTCCGACACCGTGGGCTTTGGAAACCCCCGGGAGGTAAAAGAACTCACCGGGACCTGCATCAGGGAGTTCCCGGACGTGACCTTCTCGATTCACCTGCATAACACCCGGGGTCTGGGCTTGGCCAATTCCCTGGCCGCCTACGAGAGCGGGATTCGCATCCACGACGGGGCGGTCGGCGGGTTGGGCGGATGTCCCTTTGCTCCCGGAGCCAAGGGAAACACCTCGACCGAAGACCTCGTATACATGTTTGAGGAGATGGGGATTTCTACCGGCATCGACATAACCGCTTTGATGGAAGCCTCGCGTTATTTCAAGAAGGTAAAAAAGGACGTTTCCTTCAGCAGCAGTATCCTCGAAGTGGGGGTTCCGGTCCCCAAGGGGACAATAACCAAAGACGGCTTTGAACAGAAGTGGAATATACAGTCGTAGGCCTGCATGGATCGGGAGCTTGAGCACCGGGAAGAAGAGATTCAAAACCTGATCTGTGATCGGGTGGGTGAGGAAAGGGGTCCGGCAGACCCCGGGTAATTGCCGAACGGATGTCGAATGGGGCATCGGCGTGCGATCTTTATTAAACCCTGTTGAAAGGAGGTCGTCAAAATGAAGGTGTTTATCCGTTTTCTTTTTGTGGGACTACTGATGTCGATCGGTCTACTCCTGCCTGGAAGCGGTGCGGAGGCCGCTTACCCGGATAAAGCGTTGGAATTTATCGCTCCGGCTAATCCCGGCGGCGGATGGGACATGACCTGCCGCCTATCGGCAAAGGTGCTCAATGAGACCGGTCTGGTCAAGAACCCTATCGCGGTGATCAACAAACCGGGAGGCTTTGGTGTGGTGGCCATGACCGACATCATCCGTAACCGGAGTAAAGACCAGAACGTTCTGGTCGCTTTTTCGGCGGTGTTGAGCACGCAGATGGCCATCCAGAAAAATCCTTATACTTACAAGGACATCACCCCCGTGGCTGCCCTTTTTGTCGATTATGGGACGATCGCCGTGCGGAAGGATTCCCCGTACGCAACCATGAAAGACCTGATCGAAAGCTGGAAAAAGAATCCCGGCGTTCTGACCTTCGCGGGCAGTTCCCCTCCGGGAGGATTGGACCACATACGCATGGCCATGCTGGCCAAAGCGATCGGCATCCCGGCGAAGAATATCCTGTACGTCGCCTTCCAAAGCGGTGGGGACGCCCTGAGCGCTCTGATGGGAGGGCACGTCACCGCCTTCGTTGGCGAGGCCGGCGAGATCGCCGGTTTTGCGGAATCGGGAGCGGTCAGACCTTTGACTGTCCTGGGGGACCGAAAGCTGACGGGGATCTTCGAGAAGATTCCGCTGGCCAAAGATCTCGGCCTCGATGTCTCCTCTCCCAACTGGCGAGGGTTCTATGCGGCGCCGGGAATGAGCAAGGAGCCGCTTCGCTACTGGGAGGACACCTTCGGCAAGATGGTAAAGACTAAGGAGTGGAACGATGTCCTCAAGAAACAGGCATGGGTTGATTTTTTACTGACAGGTGAAAAACTCCGGAATTTCCTCGCTAAGGAGATCTCCATGTATCAGGGTCTGGCAAAAGAGCTGGGATTGGTGAAGTAATGGGAGCGGAAAGAAGCGGAGCTTTGATCATCCTGCTTCTGGGTATCGGATACCTATGGGAGGCCTTCGCCATGCAGGTTGTCTCCATCGGAGATCCTCTGGGGCCGAAGGCCTTCCCCATTTTTCTCGGCGCATTGATGTCGCTGCTCGGCATCTCCCTTCTGATCAAACCCGAGAAAGGCGCAAATGCGAGGTTGTTCGGCAAGACCTCGCTTGGCGCGATCATCCTTGCGGGTATCCTTGCAGTGTATGGGTTCGGTATCGAGTGGATCGGCTATCCGATCGCGACTGTCATTTTCCTTCTGGTCGCCACCCGCATCCTGGGTGAGAGGTCATGGATCATCGGCATGCTTCTCTCCATGGGCCTGAGCATCGGGGTCTTTGCCTTGTTCACCTTGGTGCTTGACATACGGCTACCGTTGGGTCCGATCGGAGAAATCTTGAAATAGGGAAGCCGCCATGCTCGACATACTGAATCATCTCGTTTACGGTTTTCAGATCGCCCTTTTACCCATCAACATCCTTTATGCCTTTATCGGCTGTCTGGTAGGGACCATCATCGGGATCCTTCCCGGCATCGGACCGGCCGGCGGGATGGCGCTGTTGATCCCCCTGACTTACGGGAAGGAGCCCGCTTCGGCGATCATTCTACTGGCGGGGATATACTACGGAGCGATGTACGGCGGCTCCACAACCTCGATTCTGTTGAATGTCCCCGGAGAGGCGGCCTCGGTGGTGACTACGCTGGACGGTTACCAGATGGCAAAGAAGGGACAGGCGGGACCGGCCCTCTTTATCGCCGCGATCGGGTCGTTCATCGCAGGAACCATCGGAATCGTGCTTTTGATGCTCATCGGCCCCCCCCTGGGACGGTTCGCCCTCAGGTTCGGACCGGCGGAATCATTTGCCCTGATGATATTTGGGCTTTCGATGGTAAGCAGTCTTGCGGGACGGTCATTGCGCAAGGGTCTGGTTTCGACCACCTTCGGATTGATGCTCGCCACGGTGGGGAGCGACCTTCCTACCGGCATTCTCCGGTTCACCTTCGGCATACCCAAATTCATGGAGGGATTCGACATCGTGGTAGTGGCCATCGGCCTATTCGCGGTTTCCGAGATCCTCACCTGCACCAGCGAGATGCAAACCGGAGAATTCATCCGGGAAAAGGTCACCGGGATATGGCTATCCATGAAAGACTTTATATACAGTCTCGGCGCCATTTTCCGGGGAACGTTTTTAGGCTTCTTCATCGGGATTCTGCCCGGCGCCGCCCACGTCACTGCCTCTTTTCTCTCCTACACATTGGAAAAACGTTTCTCGAAAAACCCGGAACGTTTCGGCCACGGAGAGATCCGAGGGGTTGCCGCCCCCGAAGCGGCCAACAATGCGGCGGCCTGCGGAGCACTCATTCCCTTGTTGACCATGGGTCTTCCCGCCTCGGCGGTTACCGCGGTCATGTACGGAGCCCTGCTCATGGTGGGTGTCAGACCGAGCCCCTTTCTCTTCCAAAAACATCCGGACGTGGTCTGGGGATTGATCGCCAGCCTCTACTTCGGCAACGTGATGCTCCTGATCTTGAACCTTCCCCTCATCCCCCTGTGGGTGAAGATCTTGAGCACGCCTTCGAGATGGCTCTTCCCCATCGTGCTCGTTCTCTCGTTTGTCGGGGTATACAGTGTGAACCGCTCTCCGCTTGACCTTCTTACGGCAACGACTCTCGGGCTACTGGGCTATGCTATGGTCAAGCTCGACTACCCGCTGGCCCCCGTCATACTGGGACTGGTCTTGGGAGATCTTATGGAACAGGCCCTCAGACAGACGCTGATGATTTCGGGAGGGAGTCTACGTATTTTTTTGCGAAGCCCCATCGCCCTCACACTGTTCGGACTGGCCGCCGCAACCATCATCCTGCCGAAAATTCTCTACAGAGGCACAGACAAACTCGACGTGGAAACCTGAGGATTCGATATCTTCGACAACCCTGTCCAAAAGCGCTCGCATGTGAAGCGGATCAATCAAAAAAGCGTAACCAAAAAATAGATTGACAGATATCGATTTGTGCTTATATTAGTAACAGTTGTACGGGATAGTCGGATGGTGAGTCGATGGACCGTTATTTCAATGCAGCGCAGATATCTCTCGCCGGCCGAACCTTTATACAGGCCGAAAAGCTGGCGGGACAGTACTTCGGACTCGCTCATGGAGAGTGGAGGGAGCCGCGGTACGACGTCAAAACGCTCGCCTTCCTGGAGAAGCATGAGGTTCGAGAGGGGGCGTTTGCCCACCTCTGTAAGTACGAATACGGAAGAGACCCAGGGCCGGAGGACGGCCGGCTTCACTTCTACAGGATATGTCTCCATGACGACAGGATCCTGGACGCCGTTGACCGCGCCCATTCCTTCATCCGGATCTCGCCTTTGCTCCTCTACATCGCGGCGCATGAGCTTGTCCATGTGATCCGCTTCTACCGGGGCGAAGGAAATTTCGATGCGCCCGAGGACGAGAAGTCGGGGGAGGAAGAAAAGGTCCACCGGATCACGCGAAACCTGCTCAAACCGGTCACCGACGCCGACCTGAATCTGGTCATGGATTGTTTCAGCAACCGCCACCAGATCGGCGAGATGATGCAATGAAATACATATACTGGAGGCTTTTATATGCCGATTTACGAGTATAAGTGCAAGAAATGCGGTAAGGAATTTGAAATGTTCCAGGGGATCGCGGACCCTGCGGCGAAATCCTGCAAATTCTGCAAGGGCCCGGTGCACAAACTGATGTCCATGTCTACCTTCCATCTGAAGGGGAGCGGCTGGTACGCCACGGACTACGGTGGAAAGAAGGCGCCCGTTGCAGAGAAGAAAGCGGAAGAAAGCAAAAGTCCCGAAACAACGGAGAAGAGCCCAACCCCGGCAACTACCAAAACCGAAGAATGACGGCTCCGTAAAGGCTTATCGTTTTCACACTTTACCGTTTTTTCCGTTTGCCTTCTCGACCGGTTCTCTTTTCCTCCTGAGTCTCTGAACGAGGAACCGGTCCACCGCTTCCGGGGAGAGATCATCATCCAGAAGCGTTTTTAGGGTCTCGAGAGGAATCTCCACTCGCGCCGCGCTCCTGTGGCCGCCGGCGGCGCCAAATGTGCCGAAAGATTTCCTGGCGATGGCCCCACAGTCCCGGCGGTAACCGTCCCCTCGAAAGATAATGACCATCCGATCCTTTACGATACCGGCAGTGATCACATAGAAAATATTGATCACGCGGAGGAAAAAATCGGCGACCTGGACGCAGGCGTCCGGGCTCTCCACCGTCCCGAGAACGATGATCATCCGGTCTCGGTAGCGGCGTTTATGCTGGCAGGCATAATCGAAGTGCCGGAGAAATTTCTCCGGGATCTGGTTGAGCTCGATGCGTCGGATGAGCTCCCGGTTTGCCCGCGAGAATGTAAGATGATAGGCGCCGATGTCCTCGAGACTCACATCCCGTTCGAAGTTGACGGTGTCGCTCTTGATCCCGTAAAGGAGGGCCGTGTAGAGTCTTTTGGGAATCCTCACCCGAGCAGCGAGCAGATACTCGGTCATGATCGTGGAGAGAGCCCCATACCCCGGCCGGACGTCGGCGAGCGAGGCGTGCCAGACCGTCTTGCAGGGGTGATGGTCTATGACGATCTGAGGTTTCACCTCCCCGAGTCTATCACCGAAAAAGGTGGGCTGGCCGTCTACAAGGGCAATCAGCCGGAATTTTTTAAGGTCAACCTTGTCCAGCATCTCGATCTCGACCTTCATTTCCTTGATGAATTCGGCGTTCTGGTGTCTGATCACAGGCTCGGTGGCGACAAAGACGCACCTCGCCAGGGGTTTCGTCTGGTTGAGGATCTCGCGCAGGGCCATCGCCGAGGCGACGGCGTCCGGATCGGGCGATCCGTTCATGAGAATCGCCAGGGTGTCGTGATCACGGATCATGGACTTGAGCTTGAAGACATTGAGGACTGTTTCTTCTTTCCTGCCGAGCAACGATTCAACGCGTTTCATAGGCTTTTTTCCTGTTGACGCGGACACCTACCCCCTCACCGCGTAGTGGGGTGCATTTTCGCTTCAGACACGATATTATGCAAGAGAAAAAAAGAAAGTCGGGCAACACCCCAAAATGGATACTTTGTTCATAGGAAGACGACACGAACGGATACTTTTTAACCACATTCTTACCATGAAAGTTTTTTCCGATCTCTCTGAAATATTAGTATGTCTCTGTTATCAATTGCTTACGTCGTCACACCCCAAAGGCGGCACACTCTTTGCAAAATGATTAAAGAAAACAAAGGAGGAACAAAATGAGGATCATCGGCTGCAGCGAAACGACAGCGGAACGCGGACATGAACGTCAGGTGTCAAAAACAGGCATCTGGTTTCTGCTTTTCACGGCCACCCTTGTTTTGTCCGCATGTTATCCCGCGCCTTATCGCACGGATACACGGTATGAACGCGAGGTCCCTCCCGAGGGCCCAAGAGCCCCCCTTGTCCAGCTCTATTTTTACCCGAAGGCAGGTCAGACCAACGAGCAACAGTCACGCGACCATTACGAGTGTTACAACTGGGCGGTGAGTCAGACCGGTTTCGATCCGGGTCGCTCTGCAATCCCGACGGATCAGCGCGTGAGGGTGGTGCCGATGCCTCCACCGGGACATGATACCGCCGCCCTGGCGATCGCAGGCGCCGTGCTGGGCGCGCTGATAGGCGGACCAAGGCATGCGGTGGGGGGCGCCTTGATCGGCGCATCCGGGGGGGCTATCGCCGGCGCCGCATCGGATTCGGCACGGATGGAATATGCCCGGCAGCAGGAGGAGGCCTATGCTGCGAGGGACAGGGCGCGCGACGCCCAGCTTGATGCAAAGGCCTACGGTTTCCGGCGAGCGATGTCCGCCTGCATGGAAGGACGCAGCTACAGCGTACGGTGAGGGACGCAGAGAACCTATAATATAAACCCTTATTCGATATAAAGGAGGTAATGATCATGACCCATATTCATCACACGAACAGATACTTTACCCTGGGACTGCTGCTGGCCCTGATTTCGGGATTGTTGGTGTTCTGGTCGGCACAGGCGGCTCAGGCAGCGCGTGAGGACAGGCCGGGCAATGGCCCGGGTCGGGATCGACACTTTTCGGCTCAGGCGGCGCGAGAGGACAGGCCAAGCGCCGGTCCGGCAAGAGACCGGCGCGTTCCGGTTCAGGCAGCGCGCGAGGGCGGGCCTGTTCGCATTTCAGGTCAGAACGAATTCCGGGATACGCGTTATCAACACAACCGTTTTTATCCCGTTCGCGGGCATGTGGTCCGATCACTGCCGCGCGAGCATCGGACGGTCATTCACGGCGGCACGCGATACTACTTTCACGGCGGCGCCTGGTACCACCGACAGGGGCCGCGTTTCGCCGTCATCGCACCTCCGTTCGGCCTTTTCGTACCCTTCCTCCCCCCTTATTATGCAACGGTATGGGTCGGCGGAATGCCTTACTACTATGCGAACGACATCTATTATGCAAACAGGGGAGACGGCTATGTCGTCGTTGAGCCACCGAAAGATGCTGTCAGCCAGACGCCGCCTCCGGCAGACCAGCTGTTCATCTATCCCCGCAACAACCAAAGCGAACAGCAGCAGGCAACGGATCGTTACGAGTGCCACAAATGGGCCGTGAACCAGACGGGCTTCGACCCGACTCAACCCCCGGTTGCTGTTTCGGAAGATCCGAGCGGCCAGAAGCGTGCCGACTATCAGCGGGCGATGGGCGCCTGCCTCGACGGCCGAGGCTATACAGTGAAATAAGCGGACATGGCTATGCCCGTGCCGGAGCGGAGATCTGTCGGACAGGTTCCCGGTGAACCCCCGGGGGAAACCGGGGCGGCGCGCATGGGGAGCCTGCGGGGCTACTTTCCTGCAAGAATATGGGCCGCCAGCCACTGCTCGACGTCGGTGAGCACCCGGTCGTGCTGCGGCTCGTTGAACACCTCATGAAAAAAGCCCTCGTAAACGACGAGTTTTTTGTCGGAGGAAGCGATTTTTTCATAGAGTATCTGCGCCCCGGACGGATCGACGAGACGATCGGCGCCTCCCTGGAGGATCAGAACCGGAAGGGTGATGCGGTTCGCTTCGGCACGGACATGCTCCATCGCACCGATCAACTCCGCGCCCAGACGCGCCGTTAACTTTCCCCTATGAACCAGCGGATCGGCGAGATACGCCTTCACAACCGCCGGATCGCGACACACCCCGTCCGCATCCACGGGCGGCACCAGCCCCACCCCTGGAACAAGGACCGAGAGCACCCGTCCGACAAAAATGATCCCCGCCGGGATATTGCCTGGCGCCTTGATTGCCGGGCCCGAAAGGACCGCCCCGGCCAGATCATCCTGGTGAGCGAGCAGATGCAGGGCGCCGATCAGCCCCCCCATACTGTGCCCGACCAGAAAAACGGGCTTGTCCGGCTGCCGGCATCGGACCATATCGAAGTAAGTCTTGAGAGGCTCGGTATAATCGGCGAAGCGCTCAACGTAGAGCCGCCGCCCTTCGGACCTGCCGTGTCCGACGTGATCGATCCCGTAAACGGCATAGCCCAGCGGAACAAAGCGGTTGACCACGTTCATGTACCGCCCGCTGTGCTCGGCCAGCCCGTGGACAATCAGGAGGACGGCCCTGACCTCCCCCTCCGGCAGCCAGCCTTGGTAATAGAGCTCGGCGCCCCGGACACCCATGAAGACCCCTTCCTGATGCTTCATTTTCCACCCCTCCCTATTTCTGTCCCTCTCCGAGGATACCTGTGACCCAGTCGAGGTTGACCCGGGCAACGAGGTAATCTCGGCGGGCGCGACTCAGGCTGCTTTTCGCCTGCCGCAGGTTAAGTTCGGCGTCGTCGACTTCGAGTCGGGTCTTGACCCCCAATTCGTAACCCTTCTCCGCCATCGCCAGGAGCCGCTCCGCCTGGTTCACCACACCGGACAGCGAACGGACAATTTCCTCCGATTCTCCCGCGGCGTTCACCGCTTCGCGAACCTCGAGGGCAACCGCGTCGATCCGCTTCGCCTCGTCGATCTGGATCCGCCGAAGGTCGCTTTCGGCCTGGGCGACCCTTCCCTTTGTTCGGAGGCCGTCGAAGAAAGGATAGCTGAACTGGACGCCCACACTCCAGGAAGGGCCGTCGCCGGAGATTCCCGGCTGTTCAAGGTAATTCCAGCCATACGCCCCCTTGAGATCGACGCGCGGCTTGTCCTGCGCGTCGGCCAGGACGACCAACTCCCGGTAGACGCCGATCCTATGGCGGATATCGGCGAGGTCGGGACGTTTTTCGCGGGCCAGGACGAAGGCCTCCCCGTAGGACCGGAGGGGAATAAAGTCGGCATCGAGGCTCCCGGCGGCATCGACTTCACCGCGCTCGATGGCGAGCAGGAAGCGCAGCCGCTCGCGTGCGGTGCGGATCTGATTCTCCGTCCGGATCGTTTCGGGACGGGCGTTTTCCGCCGACACCTCCGCCGCCAGGACATCGTAATCGGTGGCCACGCCCGCCTGGAGTTTCCGTCGCGCCTCTTCGAGGTGTCGTTTCTTCTGTTCGAGGTTGTGGAGCGCAAGGGCGTGGAGTTCACGCGCGAGGAGCACATCGTAGAAGGCCGCCGATACGTCGCGCTTGGCTGCCTGCTGGTAAACCCTTAGCTGTTCTTCGGCGGACTGGAGGCCGACCTTTGCCGCCCGGATCGCCGCGCTCACCTGCCCCCATGTGAAGAGGGGCTGGGTCAGACCGATCAGAGCGGATCGGCGTTCCGTCTTCTGTGTCTGCATCGGGCTGTAGATCTTCTGACTCTCATCCCTGTCCCATCCCAGGGAAGCCAGGGCCGTGAGCTGCGGGAAAGCGGCCGCCCGCTCCTCGACATACTTCCCCTGCGCCCAGGCGATGTATTCACGGGCCTTTTCTATGTCCCGATTCCTCTCAGCGGCGATCGCAAGGGCCCCTTCCAACGTCAGCGCCCGGGGCTGGGCGGATGCCGGCGCCGCAGCCAGGAACAGGAGAACCGTCACAGAGGCGATCCCCATCCCGATAAATCGATTTTTCATACCTCTTTCTTCCTCCGAAACCCGAGTTTTCCAATCACCCACCCGCCTAAATCCTCCATGAACGTGTACATCACCGGTACGACCAATAGCGTCAGCAGGGTCGAGGTCAGGAGCCCGCCGACCACGGCGCGGGCCATCGGCGCCCGCACCTCCGCGCCGGCCCCGATCGCCAGCGCCAGCGGCAACATCCCGAAGATCATTGCGAGCGTCGTCATGACGATGGGACGAAGCCGCGTCCGCCCGGCGGTGATGACCGCCTCCCGCCGCTCGATCCCGCGGGCGCGAAGGACCTTTGCATAATCGACGAGCAGAATCGCATTTTTCGTGACGAGCCCCATCAGCATGATGAGCCCGATCAGCGACATGATATTGACCGTGTCCCCGGTGAGCAGGAGCATCGCGGCCATCCCGACGATGGAAAGCGGCAGCGAGAACATGATCGCCAGAGGCTCCAGGAAGGACTCGAACTGGGCGGCCAGGATAAAGTAAACGAAGAGCACCGCCAGGACGAGGGCCTCGGCCATGTACCCGAAAGTCTCGGCCATGATCTCCGCGTCTCCGGAAAATACCACCCGGTAGCCCGGCGCCAGTGCAAGCGTTTTCCCTGCCTCCTCCACCTTCTTCACTGCCGTACCCAGCGGGAGATTGTCAAGATTGGCGCTGACCGTCACCTGGCGGGTCAGCTCCTGCCGGTTGATCTCCGAGGGGGTGGCATAGGCCGAATAAGAGACCAGGTTCGACAGGGGCAGGAGCGTCGCGGATCCCTTGCCGTTTGCCACGGCCAGATGCAGGTTCCGAACCTGATCGGGGTTCTCCCTGAGTTTTTCGGGGAGACGCACGCGGATGTCCACCGCATCGCCGTCCTCGTCCTCGTACGTGGAAACCACCTCGCCGCCGACCAGGGCGCCGACCGTCCGGACGATATGGTCGGTCATCACCCCGGCGCTCATCGCTTTCTCGCGGTCCACGACAAGCCGGTATTCGGGGATGTCGTGCTCGAGGCTGATCTCGATATCCCTGATCCCCTGTACCGCGTACATCTTGTCGCGGAGCTCGGCCGCATAGGCCTTGAGGCGCGCAATGTCCGTCCCGCGAAGGTTGACCTGGAGAGGCTTCTGGCTCTGACCGGACTCGTTGACCTCCTCGATGGAGGTGATGACGCCGGGGATCTGGATGAAACTCCGCCGGAAATCCTGCTGCACCCCCCTCTGGCCGAGCGCCCGCTCCGACCGTTTCTTCAGCTTGACGAAGACAATGCCGCTCCGGACCGTGCCGCTGTCCCCCGCGCCGATCGTGGCGTAGGTATGGGCCACGGCGGGATGGATGCTAATTATGCCGAGAAGCGCCTCCAGACGTCCCCGGCTCTCGGCGATCGAGGCGTCCGGGGCGGTCTTGAAGGTCACGTTGAACTCCCCGCTGTCGATCTCGGGGAAAAAAGCGGATTGGAGCGAACCGAAGGCGATGATCCCCCCGGCAAAGGCCGTAAGCGCGATTCCGAGAACCGTTTTGCGATGGTCAAGGGCCCAGCCGATCATCCGGCGGTAGCCGTCGGCGGCCCGGTCGAATCCGGCGTTGAATCCCTCCAGAAGCTTCGCCAGGCCGCTCCTTTTTCCCTTGGCCGCAATCGCCGGATCGTGCCAGCGGGAGGAGAGCATCGGGTCCAGGGTGAAGGAGACAAGCAGCGAGACGAGGACCGCGAAGGCAACCGTCATCCCGAACTGGAAAAAGAAGCGGCCGATGATCCCCTTCATGAAGGCAACCGGCACGAATACGGCCACGATCGACATCGTCGTGGCGAAGACGGCGAGGCCGATTTCGCTGGTCCCGTTGCGGGCGGCGGTCATATGGTCCTCCCCGCGCTCCAGGTGGCGGACGATATTCTCCCGGACAACGATGGCATCGTCGATCAATAGGCCGATAGCAAGCGACAGGGCCATCATCGTCATCACGTTGATCGACATCCCCAGCGCCTTCATGATGATGAACGACGACAGCACCGAGATCGGCAGCGTCACCCCCGTGATCACCGTGGAGCGCCAGGAGTTGATGAAACAAAAGACGATAAGGACTGTCAGTATCCCGCCCAGGATCATGGTCTGCTGGACATCGTCGAGGGATTCCCGTATGAACGTGGAGCTGTCGCGGACGACCGAGATCGTCGTCCCCGGAGGGAGGTCGTTCCGCATCCCCTCCGCCGTCCGTTTGACCGTGTCGGCGACCTCGACGATGTTGGCGCCCGCCTGCTTGAGGATATCCAGCGAGACGGCCGGGACCCCGTCGACGAGGGCCAGCGAGCGCTGCTCTTCGACCCCGTCCCTCACCTCGGCAACCTCCCCGAGGCGGATCGGTCGGCCGTTTTTCACGGTGATCGCCATCTCCCGGAACCCCTCGACGCGCTTGGGCTTTCCCGAAACCCGGAGGCTGACCTCCGTCGCCCCCCGGTTCAAGCGTCCCAAAGGTGTGTTCACATTCTCTGACCTGAGTCCGGCCACGACAGTGTCGATACCGAGTCCAATCGCGTTTAACCGCTCGGGATCGATGATCACATTGACTTCCCGCTTCGCGGCGCCGACCAGGTCCACTTTGCCCACCCCGGCGATCCCCTCGAACCGGCGTTTGATCCTCTTCTCGACAAAAACGGTCAGGTCCCGGGGCGAGAGCGTTTCCGACCGGACGGCGAGCGACACAATGGGCATGGCGTTGAAGTCCAGTTTTTGGATGATCGGCTCTTCGATCCCCTTGGGAAGAACGCCGCGGATGGCGTTTACCTTGGCGCGCGCCTCCTGGATCACCTCGTTGATCCTCTCCTCGAGGCGGAATTCGACGACGACGGTGGAAACCCCCTCGCGGGAGAAAGAGTAAACGTGCCTCACCCCGGAAATGCCGTTGACTGCCTCCTCGAGCCTTTTGGACACCTCGCGTTCCACGCTCTCGGGACCGGCGCCTGGGAACTTCGTCACGATGGACAGAACCGGAATTTCTACGTTCGGATACATCTCGACGGGGAGCCACCGGTACGAAAAGATCCCCAGCGTGACGAGCACCAGGACCATCACGGTCGCGAAGACCGGCCGGCGGATGGAAAGATCGGATAGTATCATGATTTAGCTCCCCTGTTTACCGGCGATGATGAGCATGTCGCCCTCCTTGACGTTGAAGGCGCCCCTGACGACGTAGGTCTCTGCGGCTTTGAGGCCCGCGGTGATTTCTACCCTACCTTCCGTCGCCTGGCCCGTCCGGACTTCGCGGGATATTGCCCGGTCTGCCTCGACGATAAAGAGCTTCGCCCTTCTTCCCGCGACGTCCCAACCCAAGAGGGCCTCACGGGGAACAAAGATAACCCCGCCGCGCTTCCCTGTCACAATCCGTCCCTGAACGAAAAGCCCCCCCTTGAGCTCGCCCGCCGTATTGTTCACCTCCGCGATGACACGGACCGAGCGGTCGGATTCGTTGACCGCCGGGTTGATGAACATCACAGTTCCCTTAAAGGTCCTGCCGGGGAGGGCGTCTGTAGTGAATTCCAACGGCTGATCCCGGCGCAGGGATGCCATCGCGGTCGAAGGAACCGAAACGGTCAGATTCAGGACACGGTTGTCCACAATGTGAAAAAGCGGTTGGTTTGCGCCGGCTTCGCCGACGAGGTCGCCCACGTTCGCCCGCCGTTCGGAGACGATTCCGTCGATCGGGGCCGCGATCCGTCCCTTGGCAAGACGGGTCCGCACCTGATTGAGATCCTCTTCCGCTGCGCGGACCTGGGCGTGCGCCGCTTCGATTCGCGACGCCGCGGCCTCCGCCTCCGACACGGCGTCATCGAGCGCCTGCTGGGTTGCGAGGCCATTTTCCTTGAGTTTTTTCATCCGCTCGAGTTCGCGACGGGAGCGGTTATCCGCAACCCTGGACTGGAGCTCGAGCGACTTCGCCGACCCCAGAGCGGCCTCGGTCCGCTTGACAAACGACTCCTGCTCGCGGATGTCGATCCTCGCCAACGGCTCCCCCTTCTTTACCCGAACCCACTCCGTGACATAGACTTCGCGGACCAGACCCGCCACTTCGGATTTGACGTCCACCTCGAACTTGGGGGCGAGTGTCCCCGTCACATCGATCCCTTCGGTCAGGGCGCCTGCCGCGGCCACCGAAGTCTCCACGGCGACGGGAGGACGCGCGACCTCGGGAGTCGCCTTTTTTGCAGCATCACCCCCCTTGGAACAGGCCGCGGTCAGAATGACCAGCGCCCAAACGAATACAAACAGCAGAATCCGCTTCATACACTGTTTCCCTTTCCTTTATCGTTCTCGGCCGCCAGGCCGTCAAATACCATATTCAGTAGCCGTTTTAGCGTGTTACGGTCGATCCTGGACGTCTGGCAGCAGATCTGATCCTCGATCGCAATCTCCACGGTCCCGAGGATGATCCAGGCCATGTCTCCGGCGTTTCCCGGCCGGAATTCGCCCTGTTCGATCCCTTCCTTGAGGAATCGTGCAATGAGATCGTGATATCGCTGATGGTAGGCGTCGAAGTCGAAATAGGGAGCCTCCCCCGGCGGACCAAAATAGACGGCGTGCATCAGGCGGATGAAATCCAGATCCTGCCGGACATAGGCAAAGCCTTTATCCAGCATCGCCGTGAGCCGCTTCCGGACGCTCCCCTCCCCCTTCCGGTAGACATCGACCACCGCTTCGAGACGGCCGAAGTGCGTCCGCATCAGCTCGAGAAAGAGGCCCTCCTTGCTCCCGAAGTAGTAATAGAGGACCGGTTTCGTCACACCGGCCGCCTCGACGAGCTCCCGCACCGTTGTCGCGGAATAACCCCGCTGGGTGAACAGCGTGAGCGCGGCCTCCATGAGCTTCTCCCGGAGTTGTCCCTCCGGTTTCGCCTCCGGCGCTTCTGGTTGTAACGTAGCGTCTTCCCGCTTTCCTCTTCGCTTCCCCGGCGCCGCCGGACTTTCCAGTGTCGCCGGATGCTTATCTTTAGTCATGACCAATACCCCTTATTCGATTCTACCGACCGGTAGGTATACTATCTGCCTCCGGTTGTCAAGAAAAAAATACAAAAAAATATACCACCCGATAAGTATCGGACAACTGCATAATCCCAGCGTCCGTCACATCCCTCGACATTAACGGCATTGACCCAGCGCCGGGCGGCTGCGGCCTTGACTTCGGCGAGAGGGTCAAAACCTTTCGTTTCCAGGCTCAGCCTTCAAGGTTCTCCGTTTTTCAGGCAGATGATGAAGTCGGGCATATAGTCGTGCATCTGGCCGTTGTACAGATAGAGAATAGCGAAACCGAGTCCGGCGTTCTTGGCGAAGGCCACCGTTGCCTGATGGGCATCGATGTAATATGCGGCGGCCTGCTCCCATTTATTCGTATCGGCGGCATGGATGTGCCAGCGTTTCTCCCTCTGTTTCCCCCCGCCGTCCGGATTGGCCTTGAAGGGAATGACATCGGAAGGGTCTCTGGAGACCTTGGCGACCTCTTTGGTGAATTTTTCGTCCTCTCCCAGATCATAACCGCCCGGATAATTCGCCGATGGATTCAGGACGACGTTGGAGAGGTCCCATTCCCGGTGCTGGTCCCAGGGTGAAAAGACGACTTTATTTATGACTTTCTTTTATTACTATGCGGTGAGCACGATGACAGTCCGTCAAGAGTTCTTCCATGTCCATGTCGATGAAGGGTATTCCGAGACGGGAAGCGAACTTCACAAATTCGAAGCGTTCCATATCCAGATATTCCGTTGACTTGCCGCTGGAAAGCTTGCCCAGCCGGTAAAGCTTCAGTATGTCTGATGGAGAAAATTTGTTTCTTTTCATCTCTTAAACTCGATTTATTGCCGAATTGCATCAGATGCTTTACGACTCTTCCAATAACCGGGACGTCTACTTCCATGAACGACGGCGACAATAACCAAGTGTTCCTCATAAAATGCGTATACCAGGGAAAAAGGAAAGCGCCTGACCATGATGCGACGGTATTTTCCACGATAGGCGGGCCATCGTCGCGGGTAATCGGCAATCAGGCGCAATGACCTTTTGACTTCACTTTAAAAGATATCGGCCACATGGGCGCCCTTGCCATAATACCAGGCATATGAGGCCGCATATTCATCCGACGCTTCCGGATGAAAGAGGATGTCATTTGGGGTCGGCATGGACCAGCCTCAAGGCTTTTTTCCGGACCTCCTCCCACGCCAACGGCTCCACGATCCCCTGCTCCAACTCAGCGCCTCTTCTCTCGATCTCCATGGCCCATGCCTGATCCGCATCCGCGTCTTTTTCCGGATCCAGTGTAGCGAGCAGTCCATCGATCAGCAACGCCCGTTCCGTATCGGGAAGCGCCATTGCCTCCTTCATCAAGGCTTCCGCACTTCTACTCATAAAATCCTCCTGTCTATCCTTCCGTTCTATTCTTCCGTCTCTTTCAGATCCTTGACGACCAGGAGCTCGTTGCCCCGGTCGTCGATGACCTTGACAGCGATTTTACCACATTCCCCCGCAGGAAAGGGAGCGCTCTTCGTTCCAGCCAGGTGGTCCCAGGTTCTAAAAATGGAAATGTACCTATCTGATAGACCGAAGGGGGCAATCTGTCAAGCAGAATCGGGGGGATGGAAGAATGGGGGTTGAGGCGCTGGGTTAGTTGATTCTGGGATTCGCGGCGGGCGAAGATGGCTTATTTATACCGGACCAATTCCGAAGACCAGAACACGATCAGCGCTGCGACCAATATGAAAACCGATGAATTGATGATGAACGCCGCGGGCGCGCCCCAGAGACTCACTTCATAGCCGGTCAGGAGAGCCCCGAAAGAAAGGGTGCTGATCGCAAAGGCGCGGGCGCCGGACACCCTGCCCCGCATTTCCTCGGCTGAGCGCATCATGAGCAGGGCCTGGACAAGCGCCATGGATATCCCCTGAGCGATTCCTGCAGCAATGAGCAGTGCCATGGAAACGAAAAAAGAGCGTGAATACGACAAGGCCACTAAAATCAACGGCCAGGCCATTACGGCGCCGACGAGGAATCTCCCCCGGTTTGCGGATTGCTGTAAAGACCCGACAGCCAACGATCCGATGACGGCTCCCAGACCGGCGCCCGCCATGAGCTGACCGAAACCCATGGCGCTCACCCCGAGAATGTCGCGGGCGAATATCGGCATCAATGTATAGATATACGGGAAAATAAACAGGTTGACCATGGCCGCCATGACGACCAGCGAAAAAAGCAACCTGTCCCCCCTGATGTAGCGCAGACCGGAAAGGAGCTCCTTCCAGATAGAAATACGGCCCCCCGGGCAGGCTTTTTCCTCAATCTTCAAGGGGAGGAGGGTCATGAACGAAAGCGAGAAGCCGAAGGCCATCAGGCCAAAACAACCGGTTGCTCCGATGATTTCCAGCAGGCCGCCGCCGATGAGCGGACCCACGACACTGGTGACCCCGCCGGCCACCTGCATGAGCGAGATCGACGACAAAATATGATGGTCCTTGACTATGCCGGCCGCGATGCTGTACCGGGCCGAGAAGTCAAATGAGTAGCATAAGCCGCCGATAAACGTGAACAGGAACAGGTGCCAGACCTCGATTCTCCCCGAAGCAAACAATACCAATACGGTCAGCGAGGCCATACCGTAGATCACTTGCGCCGCCATGAGGACGAAACGCCGATTGGTGCGGTCACAGACGGTGCCGCAAAAGGGCCCTATCACCATCGAAGCAAAGCGGCAGGCGCCCAGTAGGCCAACCAGGAAGGGGGAATTCGTCAATTCGAGCACAAGCCAAGCGCCCACCACGGTATCGATCCACCGCCCTACCCACGCACACAGCCCGGATGCCCAGAGCAACCGGAATTGAGGATACCTCAGGGCCGGTAAGAATATGTGCCGCTCACCGCCGATGCCGAGCGATTCAGTCACTGGTCATGCCTTGCTTTGTATCGATCCCGTAGGTCGGAATCTTCTTTCGCCACCACGCTTCCGGCGAAAGGGGTTTGCCGTATCCGAGCATTTTATCGAGTTTCACCAGCAAGCGGTTGAACAGCGTGGTTCGCCTGATGACGGCCTTTACCGTCCGGTGAAGAAGGGTGTTCGGTTTGTTCCAGGGGCAAACCGGAAGACAGATTCCGCAGCCGCCTCCCGTCGACTCGGCATAGGCCCAGCAGGTGGGCCACCGGCCGTGCCAGGTTTTATGGCCCGGACTGACCCATTCTCCCGGTCTTTCAAAACTGGCTTCCGGGTCTTTGCTGATCGCATCCACGGGACAAGCCCCGACGCATCGGTCGCAGACCCTGCAAAACGCTTCGATGCCGAAATTCTGCGGCTGATCCAGTTCCAGGGGCAGATCCGTGATGATTTTACATAACCGGACCATCGTCCCCAAATCCGGATTGATCACCTTGTCCGCGCGGCATTGCTCGCCCAATCCCGCCTCGATCGCGAAAGGACCATTGGGGGCGGTATCGTTAGCGGAAGGAATGGCCGTATATCCCAGGGCACGAATAAATTCGGCCATATGGCCCAGAAGCAGGTCGATTCGCGAATAGGTGAACAGGGGCGCCATCGAACAAACCGGGTTGGGCGCACAGTTGAAGGCGTCGTACGGCATGTGCAGGAGAAAGACGATCACATATCGGCATTTTTCCGGGATGACGCGTTTCCCGTCGGTTTCGTAAGGCAGGTCGACATCTTCGAAGACGATTTCCTTTCCGTCGCAATCCCGGCTGTAGATATGGCGTTTGTCCAGGCCGGTGATGCCCGCCCGCGCCGCGCCGAACTGGATCCCCGCTTGTTTGATGATCTGCGCCGCTTCCTGCGGACTGCCGCCGAAACGGGGTACGCCCAATTTTTCCGGGGTCAGCAGGCCATCGGTGAGCGGCTTCCATGATCTCAGCCTGGCGTTGGGGATATTGGGCCCGAGACAGATCTGCGGCGATTCGCTTCCCGCCTGTCCGGCATTCGCTCCCCCCACCGGGGTCAGGGGTGTCTGTATGTTCAAGCGGACGCTTTTTGCAGCGGAGTAGAGGGCCATATCCTTCAGGGTTTGGCCGGGTGTGTTCTTCTCGAGCCCCTCGATCATTCTTTTGTGGGCTTTGGCTCGGAGTCTGGCCTGGTGTCCTTCGGTAAAATACTGTTCGTAGTACAGGGACGATTTGCGCTTGTCGAATCGGCCGTAGGTTCGATCGTCGATGAGATCGATGAGAGGACTTTTGAATGCATGGCCCTCCTTTGCTTTTTCCGCACCGGTCGCAGGTTTTTCAGATGGCCGGGGTTTCGAATCGTTCATTTTGCAAACCTCGTGGGTCAGGGTATCAGAACGTCCTTGTGCGTCAAGCGAATATTGGCTATACAAATAGGCAAGCCGTCTGCTTTGCGCTTCGAGAGGATGATCAGCCGAGCGGCGGGCATTGCGAAATCAATGGGGCGATCGTCATGAAGCTGACCCGGAAGGAATTCGACAAAGCGGTCCTGCGCGCCTACAATCGTATCCCGGCGGAGATCCGGAATCGGATGGAGAACGTTGTCGTCACCGTGAAAAAGCGTCCCTCCGGAAAAATGCTCCAGGAGTTGGGATATCCCCCGAACGAGCCGATCCTCGGCCTTTACGACGGGGTCGCTCTACAGGATCATTCCTTTTTCTCATCTCCTTCCCTCCGTCCGGATACGATCACCGTCTTCCAGGAGCCCCTGGAGGAGATGTGTGACAGCCTCGCCGAACTGGAACGCGAAATCGAGATCACCGTCGTCCATGAGGTTGCCCATTTCCTCGGAATCAGCGATGCACGTCTGGAGGAACTGGGATACGGATGAAAGGGAAGAGAAAGAAACGTCCGCCGCAGGGAAGACCCCTTTCGCGGCGGACGTGATGATAAATACCGGTTTCGCTTAGTACCTGCCGCGACCACCGCCGCCGCCACTGCCACTGCGCCCGCCTCTGAAGCCGCCGCCTCCGCCCGGGCCTCGGCCGCCTCCGTCCCGACGCGGACCGCTCGACTCCGTCTTCGGCCGAGCCTCGTTCACGGTGATCGTCTTGCCATCGAGGTCGCCCCCGTTGAACTTCTTGATTGCCTCCTGGGCGCCCTCTTCCGTCTCCATCTCGACAAAGCCGAAGCCCCTCGATACACCTGAAAATTTGTCCTTGATGACCGACACCGATGCGACCGCTCCCGCTTCAGAGAAATTGTTCTTCAGGTCCTCTTCCGTCACCTTCTGCGACAGGTTTCCTACATACAAATTTTTGTTCATGATTCGCCTCCTTAAGTGTTTGCGATATGTCCTCTCATCCTGTTTTGGCGAGAAACGGGATGGTTGAAGGTCATGCTCATGCCGCGCAGCGCCCTGCCGGAACATGAAGTTTTCCAAAGAAAAACCGCCGAGACTCTGAAGAGTCTGGCGGTTCACTCACGCTTCAAAACTTCTTATGTCTCGTTTCGCCGGCCGACCCCTGGACGTCCGCCTCGCATCCCCCGGCATTTATATACATTTACGCTGAGCGTGAAAAGAAGTCAAGGCATTTCTCCAAGTAGGCAGACGGTTTTTCGGTCAGGATCTTCGCTTCAATCCGAACGGGGTACGTTTTTAAGTCCCGGCCTTTCCGATAACAATTAATCCTTGACTTTCAATAAGAGGGAAAGTACATAGCCAATTACAATAAGTTTGGATGAAGACATTATGATGCATGAGGGCAGCCACCAAGATATTTACGGACCACGGAGGTTTCATTGCTTTCTGTCATTGTGCGAATCCGACTTAAGGGATTATTTGAGAAAGGAGGATGCAAGCGATGTCAGAAGGTAAAGTGAAGTGGTTCAATGAGCAAAAAGGCTTCGGGTTCATCGAGAAGGATGAAGGCGGCGATGTGTTCGTTCATCACAGCGCCATTCAAGCCGTTGGCTTCAAAACGTTGGCCGAGGGTCAGCGTGTCAGTTTCGAAGTCAAGCAAGGCCCCAAAGGGCCGGCAGCGGAAAACGTAAAACCCCTATAAACATATCGAGACAGTCAATCACCGAAGAGGCATTCCAGTCCATGAAAATGGCAACGGGGTGCCTTTTCCTTTTTCCCTGACTGCACGTCGGGACTTACAGCGGGGTTCGTTTTTGCCCACATACCCCGCGGTAAGCCGCGGGGTATGCGCTCGCAACGGATTCAGGTTTCTATCCAGTTGCGGGAGCGCTCCAGCGCCCGCTTCCACCCCCGCATCAGCCGCTCGACGCGCTCCCGGCTCATATCCGGCAGAAACCGTCCCTCCACGGGCGTCGGGTCGCCGATCTCCGAGATGTTTTTCCAAAAGCCGACGGCCAGACCTGCCAGAGCGGCAGCGCCCAGGGCCGTCGTCTCGAGAACAGGGGGGCGCACAACCGGAACACCGGTGATGTCGGCCTGGAACTGCATCAAGGTGTCGTTCACCGCGGCGCCGCCATCGACGTGCAATTCCCCGATGCCGATCCCGGAATCTGCCCGCATGCATTCCAGCAGATCCGCCGACTGATAGGCAATGCTCTCCAGGGAGGCTCGGGCAATGTGGGCGGCCTTGGTCCCCCGGGTAATTCCCACTATGGTCCCCCGGGCATAGGGGTCCCAGTGGGGTGCGCCCAAGCCGGTAAAAGCCGGCACCATATAGACGCCATCGGTATCCGCCGCCTGACAGGCCAGCGCTTCCACGTCGGCCGACGATCCGATAATGCCGAGTCCGTCCCGTAACCACTGGACGACCGCGCCCCCGATGAAAACACTCCCCTCAAGGGCATAGTCGGTCCTCGCTCCGATCTTCCAGGCCACGGTGGCGAGCAGGTTGTTGGCCGACACGACAGGGGTATTGCCGGTATTCATCAGCATGAAGCATCCCGTGCCGTAGGTGTTTTTCACCATTCCCGGCGCCGTGCACCGCTGACCGAATAAGGCCGCCTGCTGGTCTCCGGCGGCGCCGCCGATAGGAATTCCGGCAGGAAAGGCCGGAGTATGCGTTTCGCCGTAGACCTCGCTCGACGCGCGGATCTCCGGAAGCATTTTCCGGGGAATATCCAGAATCCGCAGAAGTTCGTCATCCCAGTCGCCCGTGTGGATGTTGCAGAGCATCGTCCGCGAGGCGTTGGAGAGGTCGGTCACGTGCCGCTCCCCGCCGGTGAGGTTCCAGATCAGCCAGGTGTCGACCGTCCCGAACGCCAGGCTCCCCTCCTCCGCCATCCGACGGGCGCCGGGACAATGATCGAGGATCCAGGCGACCTTCGTCCCGGAAAAATAGGCGTCCGGGACAAGACCCGTTTTCTCCCGGATCAAGGGCCCCATCCCCTCCGCTTTGAGCCGGTCGCAGACGTCGGCGGTCCGCCGGTCCTGCCAGACGATGGCGTTATGGATCGGCCGGCCCGTCGCACGCTCCCAGACGATTGCCGTTTCCCTCTGGTTCGTGATTCCCAGAGCGGCAATATCCCCTCCGTTCAGACCCGCCTGTTTCAGAGCCAGCAAGGCCACACATACCTGGGACTCCCATATCTCGCGGGGATCGTGCTCCACCCAACCCGGCCGGGGATAGATCTGGCGGAACTCCTTCTGGGCCGAGGCGACAATCCGTCCGGCGGCATCGAAAATGATCGCCCGGGAACTGGTCGTCCCCTGATCCAGTGCAATGACAAAAGACATGGGAACCTCCTGAAAGAATGAGACCCGATCAGCGGGGCGCCTCCGAGGTCGCGGCGATGACCGGGACGGGTAAGTTCTGGGTGATTTATACCGCAGACATCCGCTCTTGTCGAAAGAATTCCTTCGAAACCGGATTTTCCAGGAAACAGTTGCCGAACGCGTAAATTCCATGTATGTAGGAGCCCTATTTTTTTACGAAGTCGACAAGGAGGAAGCAGATGAGTGTAAAGCAATGGGACAAACCACCGGAGATGCAGATCGATCCGGAAAAGCGGTATCTTGTCACGATGGAGACCACACGGGGGAGCATCGAGCTCGAGCTCGACCCGAGACATGCACCAAAGACCGTCAATAATTTTGTATTTCTCGCAGGCGAAGGTTTCTACGACGGCGTCGCGTTCCACCGGGTCATCGGCGATTTTATGATCCAGGGAGGCGATCCGACCGGCACGGGACGGGGTGGGCCCGGATACCGGTTTTCGGATGAGTTCGAGGGAAACCCACTGATCCACACCGCCAAGGTGATCTCGATGGCGAACGCCGGACCGAACACGAACGGGAGCCAGTTTTTCATCACCCACTCGCCGCAACCGCACCTGAACGGAAAGCACACGGTTTTCGGGAAAGTCGTCAAAGGGCAGGATGTCGTGGATAAGATCGAGCAGGGCGACTCGATGACACGGGTATCGGCGAGCGAAATATAGTAGGGCTGTCGATATCCCGGCGCCGATATGGATTGACGGAGGCATCGTAATCCCATGAAGGTAATGGTTTTGACAGGCCCTTCCCGCTTTTCGGAAAATCCCGCGCCGCTTGTATTGGCCGAGATGCCGAAACCGACGCCGGGTGACGGGGAGATCTCGATTGCGGTCTCGGCGTGCGGCGTCTGTCATACGGAGCTGGATGAGATCGAAGGGCGGATGGAGCCGCCGGCCTTCCCCGTCGTTTTGGGGCATCAGGTCGTGGGAAAGGTTGCCTCCCGGGGGCCCGGCGCCGGACGTTTTCGGATCGGCGACCGGGTGGGTGTCGGCTGGATCCACCGGGCATGCGGGGTCTGCGACGCCTGCCGCAGCGGAAACGAGAACCTCTGCCCACGGTTCCAGGCGACGGGTCGTGATGCGAACGGCGGCTATGCGGAGTTCATGACGGTCCCGGAGGCCTTCGCTTACGATATCCCCGGGATCTTCTCCGATGCGGAGGCGGCGCCGCTCCTCTGTGCGGGGGCGATCGGCTACCGGTCGCTCCGTCTGACCGGCCTCAGCGATGGACAGTCCCTCGGCCTCACCGGCTTCGGCGCATCGGCGCACCTTGTCCTCAAGATGGTCCGCCACCGGTTCGCCCGCACAAAAGTCTTTGTCTTCGCCCGGAGCGGGCGGGAACGCGCATTTGCCCTGGAGCTCGGCGCCGTCTGGGCCGGAGCGGCTGAGGAGGCGCCGCCGGAGAAGCTCCGCGCCGTCATCGATACGACACCCGCCTGGAAACCGGTCGTGGAAGCGTTGAAACATCTTGCCCCCGGAGGGCGCCTCGTCATCAACGCCATCCGGAAAGAGGAGAGCGACAGGGACGAACTCCTGCGTCTGGATTATCCCGCACACCTCTGGCTGGAAAAGGAGATCAAGAGCGTCGCCAACGTCACTCGTCGCGACATCTCGGAATTTCTCTCACTCGCGGCCGAGATCCCGCTCCGGCCCGCGGTGGAAGAGTATCCCCTGACGGACGCCAACCGGGCCCTTGCCGAACTCAGGGAAGGCAAGATCCGCGGGGCGAAGGTCCTCCGTATCGTATGAGTCACTCCACACGGATGATCCCCTTCGGCGCCGGGGTGACCTCGCCGACGATTGCCGCCTCATCGATCCCCGCCTCGTGCATTTGGCGCAGGAGGCTTTTCGCCGCGTCGGGCGGCAAGGCGATGAGAAGTCCGCCGGCGGTCTGGGGATCGAAGAGGATGTCGATCAGC
>Ga0209212_1001032_pt1 | contig 48203 bp, 28 predicted proteins | sample RifGroC2_FD_183996 | JGI IMG/M metagenome (GOLD analysis project Ga0209212, IMG submission 183996) | Groundwater microbial communities from Rifle, Colorado, USA - Groundwater C2 (SPAdes) (version 2) | ecosystem: Environmental > Aquatic > Deep subsurface > Groundwater | place: Rifle, Colorado... | reverse complement strand
CGCGCATTTGCCTGCGAAACAACAGCTGGCAGGGCGAAAATTAAAGGCAAATAATAAACAAAATCAAAATTGAAGTTAAAGTTAAAGCCGAGACAGAAAAGAGGGCTGCCTGCCAAAATAAAGCGTCAGGCAATTCAGGGATAGGGAAGGGGGGTTAAGGGGGAGGGGAAAGGGCTATCAGTCCTTTCCCCTCCCCCTTAAAAAAACGTGCTTTATCAAGATACGATTTAAAATCGATTTTATTGACTCTTTTGTCCTATTTTGTTATAATAACTTGCTTAAAAAAATTAAAAAATAATGAAATAATAAAAGTTAGTAATAGTTTTTATAATGTTACAGTCGCGGCCGAAAAGGCCGGAGACAGAAAGGCAGTTTTAATAGATGAGCGAGCGGCGGGTTGTGACAAGGTTTGCGCCTTCTCCGACGGGGTATTTGCATATAGGCGGCGCGCGCACGGCGCTTTTCAATTATTTATACGCCAAAAAATATGGCGGCCGTTTTATTTTACGCATAGAGGACACTGACACGGCCAGAAATTCTGAAGAGGCGTCCGAGGCGATATTGAGTTCGCTGAAGTGGATGGGTCTCGACTGGGACGACGGCCCGTTTTACCAATCGCGCCGGCTGGATATTTACAGAAAATACGCTGAAAAGCTGTTAAGCGAAAAAAAAGCATACAGGTGTTTCTGCACCGCCGAAAGGCTCGAGGCGCAACGCGCCGGAAAACGCGCGGACGGGGGCTTCTGGGCATACGACCGTCTCTGTCATTCGCTGGATGAGGCCGAATCCCGGGCGCGCGCGGACTCCGGCGAAAAATATGTGATAAGGTTCAGTATACCCGACGGCGGCGCGGTATCTTTCAACGATATGGTGCACGGCGTCCTTAATTTTCAAAACGATGTACTGGACGACTTTATAATAATTAAATCAGACGGAATGCCGACCTATAATTTCGCGGTCGCCGTCGACGATCATGAAATGGGCGTAACGCACGTCATACGCGGCGACGACCACGTATCGAACACGCCGAAGCAGCTTCTTATCTTCGGCGCGCTCGGGGTCGAAGCGCCGGGTTACGGCCATGTTCCGATGATCCTCGGTCAGGACAAGACCAAGCTGAGCAAGCGCCACGGCGCGACATCGCTCGGATGGTATGAAGAAGCGGGGTTCATAAGGGAGGCCGCGGTAAATTATCTGGCGCTGCTGGGCTGGTCGCTCGACGATAAAACCGAATTTTTCACTCTGGCGGAGCTTATCGATAAATTCAGCGAAAGCAGGTTTGGCAGGACGCCGGCTGTTTTCGATATAAAGAAACTCGAATATTTCAACCAGTCTCATTTAAAGACGATGGAAATCGGCGTGCGGTCGGAGCTGGTGTACAATTACGCTAAAAAATACATACCGGAGCTGAAAATCGACGAAAAATATGACGATTTAGAATATTTTAAAAGCGTCACCGCGATCGCCGGCGACCGGCTGAGGCTCCTCGGCGACATCAAAAATTACGCGTGGTTCATGTTCACAGACGAATTCAGCTATCCGGCCGAATTAAGAGATAAAATAATAAAGGACCACGGCGCCGAAGCGGCGGCGCGCGCGCTGCGTCAGATGGCTGAAATTATCGAAGGCGTCGGAGAATTCTCGCCGGCCGATCTCGAAAGCGTTTTACGGAACGCTAAAATAGAAAACCTTAATTTTTCCAAACTGGTATTTTTACTGAGGAGCTCGCTGAGCGCGCAGACGGTCAGCCCCGGCATATTCGAAGTGATGTACACGCTCGGCCGCGCCCGCTCGCTCGAAAGAATAAACCGTCTGGCGGCAGCGATCGAAGTGCATAGTGCACAGTGCAAGTAAATATTGAATGGTGTTTTATGCATAATACGTATATGCTCAAAACTTTAAAAATAATGGAATGTTGATAAGACGTCTTATCAAATGTTATGGAATGATAAATTAAAATAAAAATTATAAATTATAAATTATGAATTATGAATTATGAATTATGAATATGAATTGTAAATTATGAATTTGTATAAAATAAAGACGGGGGAATAATAATGGAATTAACCGGTATGCTTACTTCAAAACTTCTAATGACCGTGTTTTTAACGGCGCTCATAGCCTGCTCAGCGTTCGGCGCGGAGTGTCACGCGGCGCCGGACGGCGTGGTGCATTTAACGATACTGCACACCAACGACACTCACGGTTTTCTGACGCAGTTCGACACTGAAAAGGCTTACGGCGTGGGCGGCGCCGCAGGTCGCGCTTCTCTAATAAACGAGATCAGGCGATCGAACGCCGAATGCGGCGATAAGCGTTACACGCTTCTATTAGACGGCGGCGACGTGCTCGAAAATAACGCCATGTCGAACTTCTTCAAAGGCGAGGCCGACATCGAATTCATGAATCTGGCCAGATACGACGCGATGACGTTCGGCAACCACGAGTTCGGCTTCGGCATGGACAATTTCATGGGCCTGGCGAAAAAGGCTACCTTCCCGATACTTTGCGCGAACGTTATGGACGCCAAAACTAAAAAGCATCTGTTCGCGCCTTATATAGTGAAGGAATTCGGCGGCGTCAGGATCGCGATATTCGGCCTTACCAGCCACACGCTGTTTTATAATTCCGCGCCGGCCGACCTTGCACGGATCGAATTCATCAATAAAGACGAGGCGTACGCAAAATTGCTTCCCGAAATGAAGGAAAAATCCGACTATATAATTTTCCTGTCTCACCTGGGCATCGAGGAAGACCGCGAATTCGCCAAAAAGCATCCTGAAATAAATATTATCATCGGCAGCCACTCTCATACGTTCCTCGAGCAGCCCGAAAAAGTAGGCGACATTAATATATATCAGGCCGGCAAATACGGCGAATGCCTGGGCCGCATAAACCTCACATTCGAAGGGAAGAAAGCCGCCGCCATAAACTCGCGTCTGATAAATATTTCAGACAGAGCGGCCGGCGAGCTCGTAAAAAAATATAAAGATCTTCTCGACCCGCAGATAAATATCAAAATAGGCGAGCTGGGAGCGAATCTTGAAAATCTAAGCAAGTACGAAATGAAGACGCCTGTTTTCGAATTCGTCCTGAAGATACTCTGCGAAGAAGCGAAGACCGACTTTTCGATGGAAACCGGCGCGTCGATCACCGGCAGGCTCGAGGCCGGCCCGATATATCTGAAGAACATCTACAGACTGATGCCTTACAACAACTTCGTAATTACGATCAAAATGAGCGGCAGCGAGATAAAAAAACTTATCGATTACAGCATATCTAAGAAGAAAACGCCCTTCTTCGTTCAGACCTACGGCCTTACTTACGAAGAGGAAGGCGGAAAGGCCAAAAACATAAAGATAAAGGGCGAGGCCGTCTCAGACGACAAAATTTACACCGTAGCGACCGATAATTACATGTCAGCGGGCGGCGCCGAGGACAATATCCTCAAAAACATACCGGCCGAAAGAAAAACGGCCTCCGAAAAACTCATACGCGAGCTGGTCATCGAATATATTAAAAAGCGCGGCAAATTTTAGCGGAAAGGGGCAATTATGCAGACCAACGAAAAAGCCAAAGCGTCCGACCACGGCCCGTTCACTTATAAAATAAGCGAAATGACCGCCAAAAACATCGAAGGCAAAGAAATTTCCTTTACAGAGGTCGCGATCGCCGGAAAACTCGAATTTTTAACGGGATTCGAGCAGGAAAAAAATTTCATGGACGTGATTGAAATGAAGTCTGACAGGCTCGTTCTCAATCTCAAGGACGTAAGCTTCATAAACAGCCTCGGCCTGAATTTCCTGCTTAACGAATTCGATAAATGCCACAAAAAGAATATCAGATTGTATATGGCTGGAACGGGAAGTTACGTGATGAAGGTATTTACGATCACGCGTCTCGACGGCATATTCAAGTTAATAAACGAAAGCGCCGAGTGCGCGAACGACAATTTATAATACCTCCGTTATTTCAGAAGGCGATGAGTAGTTTTCAGGGTTCCTTTTCATTTTGAATGGGTAGCGTTGTTACGCGGTCGCCGGATAATTTAATCAATATTTTTATTCGTTCAATTTAATTATCTCGTAAATATTGACGGGATTCGATTTTCCCTTCAGCTTGACGGTCTCCTGCTTTTTGACCTCCGCTTTCGAGGAAAGCAGCCTGTATGTGTTTTCAGATATGAGCACCTGGTTAACCAGAGCGATCGAGACTATGCGCGCCGTCAGGTTGACGTTATCGCCGATTATGGTATATTCCTTGTGCTTTTGTGAGCCTATGTTTCCGACTACTACTTCGCCCGTGTTAAGCCCGATGCCGATACCGTCTATCGTGGCTAAATTGGCCGCCCGGCGCGAGCGCGAAAACTCGATGGACGCTTTCTGCATCTCCAGAGCGCACCGCAGCGCGTTAATTGTGCTGTTCTCGTCGGCGACCGGCGCGCCGAATATCACCATCATGCCGTCGCCCAGATATTTATCGAGTATCCCTCCGTGCTTATAGACTATTTCGAGCATCGCGTCGAAATAAGAATTGAGCAGCTCGACAACGGTTTCCGGCGCGATCTGCTCCGAAAGCCTCGTAAAATTCCTGATATCGGCAAACAGGATCGTGACGCTTTTCTTCTCTCCACCGAGCGTTAGTTTTTCGGGATCGCGCAAAAGCTCGTCGACGACCTCGGGCGTGACATACTGTTTGAATATGCCCTTTATCATCTGCTTTTCACGTTCCTCCTTCAGATATTTATATGAACTCATCAATACGTAGGTAAGGAAAAACGCTATCTGCGGCGTAACGCTGTGCATATTTACGCGGGCGTAGAACGCGCCCGTGGTAAATACCAGGTGCGCTGCCGCGAGCGCGAGTGAAATGATGAACGCGGTGAGGGGCGTGCGCTCAAATATAATGAACGCCAGCACCAGACATACTGCAAGCGTTATAATAAAATTAAGCCAGCCCCCGGTTTCGCGTATGAAAGCGTTTTCAAGAAATGTGGCCTGCGCGTATGCGTGTATGAAAACGCCGGGCGTTGTGGCCCGGTCCCTGAGCATGAGCGGCGTGGGGAAATCGTCGTGAAGCGAGCGCACGGTCGCGCCGACCAGGACGATCTTTCCTTCGAACCATCGCGGATCGTATTCTCCGGTAACGATCTTATAAAACGAGACAGGTTTTATATAATTCGAACTGATCCCGTAATTAATGTAAAAATCGCTGCCGCCTGCGAGTTTAAGGTCGACGCCGCGCTGCTCGACTGTGGTCACGCCGCCTTCGCGGCTATACATATTGAAATTAACCGCGAACCTGTCGTTTTTCAATACCGCTTCGGCGGTGGAAAATCCGATAAAATTACGCAGAGTAACCAGATTCCACGACGGCTCGAAACCGGTCCCGCCGCGAGCGCCGAAGCCGGCGTCCGGATAAAGAAACCGCGAGCGCCTGACTATCGAGTCAGCGTCGAAGATATTTTCGATGAAGCCTTTTTCGGCGCGCGTGGCCGCGAACGCCGGTATGAGCGGATCGCTTTTCGAATACGCCAGAACGACGGGCGCGGTAGAATTATCGATAGCTTCGGCCATGACGGCGTCCTGGAGGGGGTCTTCACTTTTCGCTGAACTTTCCGAAAAAAAGACGTCGAATGCGATTACCTTCGCGCCGCTGCGCGAGAGGATATCGATCAGCCGGGCGTATATGCGCCGGTTCCAGGGCCATTTCATGTCGAGTTTGGCGAAGGAGTCGTCGTCGATCTTGACCACGGCTATATTCTTCGACGCCGGCGTAAACACGCTGACGGCGCCTATATTGATCTTGAAATCGTAAAACCTCTGTTCGAGCAGGTTTAACAGCGTTGCAAAAAAGGGAAGGTTCAAGGCGATATAAACTATGGCCGGGGCGGCCAGGCCTATTATTAGGCCATAGTTAGACCTTTTTCTATTGTCGGCTGCGTCGGTTCTGTTTTCTTCGTTCATCTGTTTAAAGTCCGGCCTGTGTTTTTTTCCGCGCGATTATTACGTTGGCGATAAAGCGGATTACCGAGTATGTGTCTTCGAGCTGGCCCGCCTTGATATTTTTGAGCCTCGCGGCGAAATCGGCCTCAAGGCGTGATATATCGATCTGCATGTCATTTCTGACGTATTCGTCGCCGCTTCTGGCCTGTTCGCGGGTGACGATAATGCTGCGCTGCTGGTAAAAATGGGTCGCGGTATGAATGACGCGGCCTTTTTTATAGGCGAATTCGGTAGCGACGGATTCGAGATTGAATTGCGTCTTCATCTGTTTGCTGCTGACAAGCAGCCTGACGGCGTCGTTCTGCACCTTATACGGGTGCGACGAGAAGACCCACCATGACGGCGTTCCGCCGGGCAGAAAGACGTGTTTGAGCAGCTCGGACTCGCCCGTATAAGCCTTTTCGATCGATACGACCGAATCGGCGGTGCGCAGCTGCGAAGATTTAAGGAATCCGGGGATCGCCCTTTCAAGCGTATTGATAAGGGCCCAGTCGGTGGTGAACAGATGACCGCCCTCCGCCACGAATTTTTCAATTTTCGGGAACGTATCGGGCATGAGTTTTCCGGGGCAGTTTATCATGAGGAGCTGCCGCGGCTTGAGCTCGAAGCGGGCGAACTGCATGGGAGTGATAAGCGTATAAGGTATTTTGGCGAGATCGAGCACGACCTCAACGCGGTCGTAATTGCCGGTTATGATAACGACATCGTCTTTGACGACGGAGTTGAGCACCAAAAGGTCGCCGGGCGAATCTTTTTCAATCTTGAGTTTCAGAAGCTGTCCCATAGAGACTATCGCATCTCGGTTGGAATCGACGGTAAGCGCCTGCTGGTATCTGAGGGGCTCCTCGTAATGCATCAGGAAGGGCAGAAGCAGCAAAAGCAGTATCAGGCTGAATAGAAGCGCGCGGCGCCATATGGAAGGCCTTATGTCTTTAACGCTCATCAGCCCGTCGGTGCTTTGCTCGATGACTCCGCGGCCGAGGACAGTGCTCTCCGATTCCGCGCTCTGGAAGCCGTCTTCCGGCCTGCGCTTAACGCCGCCGATCAGCACGAGGTTGCCGCGATTGTCGCGGTACGTGTTCATCAGAACGTATATCAGGTAATAACCGACGGTGAAGCTTAAGTATAAAACCGCGGCAGTTATGTAAAGTTTGTCGGACAGATTATGAAACAACTGATACCACAGCGGCGCAACGAAAAATACCGCGACCAGAAAAATAAAATATAGCAATTGCCCGGCTGCCTGCATACTTCTACCTCATCAATCTAATTAAATATAACGAAAAAAGTTGAGAGTTCAGAGTGGAGAGCGGAGAACTAAAGGACTTTTTGATAATTTGAACGAACCTTTCCATCCAAATCACGATTTATAAACGTCAAAATTCCTTAACTCTCCGCTCTCAACTTTCCACTCTCCACTTTCCGTTTTCACTTTTAAAAAATTTAAAAGTTGTGTAATTTATCTTCGGATTCGTCCTGCGAGCGTTTCTGGTTGAGTTCTTTAAGAACGTCGTTCAGCGCGCGGATCTCTTCTTTTATTAATTCCTGGAGTTCGAAATGCTCGATCTTTTCGAGGAACGTCTTCAAATTCTGCGCTATGAGAGAGATGAATTCCACCTGAGCCTTGTAAGAACCTTTTTTGTCGAGTTCGCGCTCGATGAGGTGCTTTAACTTTCTGACATGCTGGTTTTTAATAAAGTTTTCGAAAGAGTCGAGGCGGTTGTTGCCGATCCAGGTGTCCTTCTTGTCCTCGGGGTCGACCGAAGCCGCCGGATCGAACGTGCAGTAGTACTGGGTTTTACCTTCAACCTTGACGGCCTGTATGAATTTAAGGGCGTTTCCGAGCGTGAAATAGCGCACGCCCTCTTTTTTATCTATCGAGATAGGCCTGAACGGATAGTTCTCCCACTCGAGCCTGTATTCTTCGGCGGTGATGGCGTGCAGGAACTCGGTAGTTTTATATTTATTGTATTTGTTCTCCCAGTCCTCTATTTTCGACAGAGCGAAAAGAGGCGCGCCGTGCTCGCTCTGAATGAGCGATATGCGGTGCGGATCGAGGGTCGAGACGACCTGCGAGTCTTTTTTGAGTATCGACTGCACGTGTTCGTGTATCTTCGTCGTTTCCTTGTCGTAGACGCCCAGAAGGTTGAGCGGCACCAGATGGCCCGTGTATAGGCCGCGGTTGAGCTGCCACAGGGGTTTTCCCTTCTGCGCCATCGATTCGCCGACCTTGCGTATCTCGTCTTCGCCTGTGATCTTGCTCTTTTCGATGAGAAAATCCTCGATCGAAATGTCCTTCATCTTATCTTCGAGAAGTTTGCGCGCGTAAGATTTCACGTCTTCTTCGAACAGCACGGAGTTTTCGGTGTAGAATGTCCATTTATCGCGGATATTCAGGCCGTCTTTTCCGATGAAAAGCGTTTCATAAGCGCCGGGGTTGCCGATGTGGCTCTTGTAAAGTCTTTCGAGGTCTTCGCCGGCGATTATCGAATTGTTCAAAAGCCAGTCGCTTTCGAATTCGTCGAGCGAAGTGCCTGTAAATGTGGCGTTTTTGTGGAACTTATTTTCGAGCGATTCGACGGTTTTATTGAACGACTGAAGTTTTTTGATGCTGGAGTTCACGTTGTGCATGAGCTGGTCGAGCACTTCGATGGCGTTATCGCGCCTGTCCACCTGCAGCTGGGCCACGAACGCGTTGTTATTGTTTGCGACCCACTCTTCGGCCGCTTCGCGCATCGCGCGCTTGCTTCTCATGAACCAGCTCTTCTGAGCCTCGTCTTCGACGAACTGTTTCTTTTCGCGCACGAGCTGGATAAAGCGCTGCATCTCCTTGCGTTTGACGTCGCGCTCTTTAATGAGCTGTTCCCTGAACTGCTCGAGCATGTTGAGCAGATGTTCGGATGTCTTGCCGATGAAGCGCACGCCGCGATCGGCATCGCCCATGGAGTCTGCGACAAGCGCAACGTAATTTTTAACCAGCTCCGCGACCAGTTTCGCCTTGATCTCATCCACGCTTTTCTTGAGTTCGGCGTAGGATTTTTCAGCGGCGGACTGTTCCTGCAGAAGGATATCGCCCATATTGTTGATGGTGAGCTCGGTGAATTTCGACGCGGCCAGTTTAGCGGCCTTTGTGACTTCCATTATTTTATCGAGTATTTTAAGCTCGCCCTTCTGGTCGACCTCGAAGCCGTTGTTGCGCGCGAATATCAAAACGTCGCGCTGCCAGGGGTTTTCAGTTTTATCGTCCTTGGGATTGGCGTATTCGAGGATCGCGTCCATCAGACCCGACGAGAATTTATTCGAGAATATGTCGATGATCTTCTGGACCGGTATTATGCACGACGACACGCCGATAGTGCTGTAATTGGTCTTTTTGCCGACAAATTCGCCCGAGGGAATGGCCTTGAAGGCGTTGGTCGGAATATTTGCCAGATAACTTTTCGAATCTTTGGTGAGGTCGGTGCCGAAACCATGGAAAACCTGCTCGGATACGACTTTTTCAATCGTATGCTGATCTGTTATATCGACGCCCGAAACCAGATAGCAAAAATCGTAAGGCTTCATCATGCCAACGTTTTCGGCCACATGAAAATCGTCGGAATAGCGCGTCGAGAATTTTTCCATGTTTTCCATGAAAAGATCGATTTCTTTAAGCGCCGCCGCGCCGTTAGCCTTGATGCGTTCGAGTTCTGAATCGGCTATATCGACGAGAGCGTCGGGCATAAATAAATAGCCGTGGATTTCGGGTGTGAGCATGGCTTCTCCTGCGACAAGCTGTCTGATGATATACGGAAGGTCGGTGACCATGCCGGAGCCTGTGCCGCCGCAGACGGAGCTTACTATGAAAACGTTTACGGGCACGTTATCGCTGGTGCGCAGAAATTCGCCGCCGGAAAGGAGGCGTTTATCGTTGATACGCCTGACCGCCTCGCGGATCGAATCGAGGACGGGATTGATGTTGGAAAAAACGGCCAGTCTGCCGAGGGCCCTTATCTGGCGGGCGCCGTGGGCAACCGTATCCTGTATTTTATGCGTGGGGAACCATTTTTTGATGTGCGGAAATTGATTGATATTGCCGAGTACGGAAGCGGTGTCTACGGTCAGCACGATCTTTTCGGTAGTGGTCAATATGTCTTCCGATTTTTTGTCTTCGACGTTCGTGTCGGTGTCGAAACTTAAAAAATTAACCATCGGCGGAACTTTACCGTTATAATGAGCGCTTTCCATAAATTTTCTCTTTATGAGTTTAAGCGTGCGGTAACCGGTGCCGCCTAAACCGACGATTAAAGTGGGTATCAACTGACGCGTTTTTTTCGTAGCCATTTTGACCGCTCCTTCACTTTGCTTTTGCTTTTTTTGTATATATAATAATATTACAAGATTATAATATTTCCGCTAAAATGTCAAGAATTTTTATCCTTGTATAAAATTATACATAAGTAGTGGGGAAAAATCATACTTTTGTATAGATTTAACCTGAATTTCTGAGGCGCCTGGCCGCCCCGTATTTTATCTGCGAATAAGCGACTTTAAAACTCCCGTTTCACGGGGCCGGCGGAAAAATTAAAGTCGGCTTAATTTTTTTTACAATTATTGCGTTCCGGCACGTTATATGCATATTTAAAGTAAAAGGAAGAGTGTTCTTTGATGAATTTGATAACGGCTATTTATTTTTTCCTGCGCGATGCCGATATAAGTTACAAAAGCATTATAATATTTTTTTTAGGAGCGCGTAAAATGCCAAACAGAAGCCGTTATAAAAAGTTATTGTTAGCCGCAGTCATCGTGTCAGCGTTTATCTTCAATTCGAATGCGCTACTTTTCGCGCAGACCGAAGTGAAACCTAAAATAACCCGGTCAAAGCCCGGCGTAAATATAAAAAGCGCTAAAAAGGCCGAACCCACCACCGACGACATATTAAGAGCCGCCGGCGGATCCGATATCGCCGACATCGACAAAGTCGACGTCGCAGTCGAAAAACTCGGCTACGACAACATCAGCGGCACGGACGGCGTCAGCATCAAAACCCCGCTGCCGAAACCTAAAAAACCTTACCTCGGCAATTTTACGGCAAACACTCTGATGGCGTCCAACGGTTTGATAGAACTCGTGTCGCCCGAGCCCACGGGGCGCGGAAAATTTCAGGTCGGCGCGCAATATCTGCATCGCCGCATACAGTCGTCTCCTTCGCTCCAGCTGAACGCACGCGTCATGTTTCAAACTCTCACTTTCGGCGTTATGAAAAACGCGGAAGTAGGCTTCGGCTCGTCGGGATATTATAAATCGTCGAATAATACAACATTTTTGACAGGCAAAATAAGGCTGACCAATCCCGAAAGATCCAAATTCGATTTCTCGCTCGGAGCTCAAACCATCGATTTCGGCTCGTCCGATATCACAAACGTAACTAATTATTACGGCACCGCAGCCTTCGACCTTCACGGGTCAAAATTATATTTTCAGGCCATCAACGACGGCAACAACAAATATTACGACCTGACCATGAGAGGCGGCGTCATCATCCAGATGCGCGAACTCGTGCCTCAGCCCTCGTGCCTGATCATAGAGACCTTGCAGGACGTAAACAACAACTTTTCAAGATATAACTTCGGCATCAGAACGGCTGTCGCCGAAAACGCTCTGTTGGATATGTTCTTAATGAAAGATATAAATATAAACGAACTGTCGCCCGCGGTGGGTTTAAGCCTTAAATTTTAACTGCGTTAAATTACAGGGGGTTAATATAAATGAATAAAAAGATTACTTTTATGAAATCCGTCAAAAAATATTTAAGCGCGCTGATGCTCTTTTTCGTGCTGCTGATGCTTAACAACTGCGGAGGCGGAGGCGGAGGAGGCGGCAGCAGTTCCTCCGTACTCGACATGATGTCTGCCAACGATGTGAAAGTGACGTCCTTAAACGATCAGACAGGCCTGATTTTAAGCGACGTTTTCGTGTCTATCGCGGAGGTCGGCAAGGAGCAGGTCATCCTTAAAAGCGCTAACACCGGCGATTCCGGCGTTTTCACTTTCAGCAAGATCAAAATAGGCTCCTATATTATCAAAGCCACGAAGTCAGGCTACGAATCGACGACCATGAACGTCGTGGTCACCAACGGCCCGCAGGATATCAGCATCAGACTCAAACCGTCCTATCCGCCCGACTCGATATCCGGCATCATCAAAAGAAGCGATACACTTGCAGGCGTGCCTGACGTGGCGGTCGAAATAAAAGATTCTTCCCCCATTATTAAAACCATATCAGACGCCAACGGAAACTATGTACTGTCGAACGTCCAGCCGACCGGAACGGGCTCGGCCCCTTATGTCATTAAAGCCTCCAAGGCCGGTTTCCAGCCGGCGGAGCGCGCTAACGTAATCAAGTTACCCAACATAGCGCTCAAGGAAGTGGATATAACTCTGCAGTCTTCAGGCAGCGCAGAGATCATGCTGCCCGGAAAGATCATCGGCGTCGTCAAAAACCGCGTCACAAGCGAACCTGTCGAAAACATATCCGTCACGCTTCAGGACTCGGGACTTCCGAGCGACTACAGCCGCGCGACCGGATATTTCCATATAGAAAACGTCGACGCCGGTAAGACATTCATTTTAACCGCGATCGAAACCACTTCAGTAAAAAAATACAAAGCGTTCGCACAGACGATACAGTTATCTTCTGAACAGACTCTCGTCCAGGACATTATGATGGAACCAGTCGACGAGGTCCCGCCCACCGAATACGGCTGGCTGATAGGCACCGTGCTGGACTCCGTATCTAAATCGGCTCTTGCGGGCGTCAGCGTCGAGCTTCTCGGCACCAGTCTTTACGATATAACCACAGCCAACGGTTCATTCAAAATCATCAACATCACACCCGAATCCGAATATATAATGCTGTTTTCAAAATCTGGTTACGTCAGCCAGACGAGCAAGAGAAGCATTCAGAAAAATGAGAACAACATCGATCCGATAGAACTCGTTCCCTCGTCATCCTCGCAGAACTACTGCTCGATCATAGGCGTCGTACGCGATAAGGACACCAAAGTCACCGTCGCCGGCGTCAACGTAGAGGTCGCCGTCCCCGACACGAACTCGGTCACGTTCACCAAAGTATCCACGACCACGGGTTCGAGCGGCGCTTTCGTTTTTGAAAAGATATTTATACCCAACGATAAGGTCGAATCTGGTCAGTCCATGACCATGGTCATCGGCCGCAACGATTACGTGAGCCTTACCATACAGATAGACGTCAAAGGCGGCAAGGTAAACCAGATCTCCGAACTGGAAACCGAAATAACCAAACTCAAAGGCACCATAATGGGCACCGTCGTCGACGCTGACACGAATATCCCCATACCCGGCGCGAACGTCGCGCTGTCGAATTTCACATACCCCGGCGTAGCAAATCCAATCGTTTCAGCCGCCGGCACCGGATTTTTCCAGTTCAGCAGCATACCGGTCGGAACATACGCGCTGATGGTCTCCGCGAATGAATACGCGACCGAGGTCAAAAACGGCATAACGCTCACATATAACGGCCAGACCATAGGCCCGCTCACGATCCAGCTCAAAAAGGACTACGGCACCATCACGGGTTTCGTCTATCTCGAAACCAACGGCACCAAAGGTTATCAGAGCGGCGCAGGCGGCGACACTCCGCTTTCGGGCATCAGCGTTCTGGCTTCCAGCGGCGGAGCTGCCGCAGGCGGCGACCTGGGCTCCGATCTTTCCAAGAGCGACGGATCGTATTCGCTTAAAAACCTGCCGATATCCAACATTTCGATCATATCGAACTCGGGGTCCGGCGCTAACGCCAATTACAGTTCATATACCGAATCTTACTCGGTATTAAAAGGATTCCAGACCTTCAATATAGAGCTCGCCCAGACCAAGGGCAACGTTTCAGGCGTCATATTCGAAGATCTTAACAAAAACGGCGCCTTCGACAACGAGCCGCTGGTCGCCGGCGCGGTCGTGGCGGTCACGCAGAGCGGCACGACGGTTTCATCTACCACCGACGCGCTCGGCAACTTCATACTGACCGGGCTCAATTTCGGCACGCTTAATATAGGCGCTTCGAAAACTAACTACAAAGATTCGGCCAAAACCGTAACTTTGCCCGCCAATTCAAGCCTCACCAATATTTATATCGGCCTTTACAAGCCGTCCGGCAAACTTACCGGACGCGTCGTAGATTTCAACACGACCGATCCGAAACAGGGCATCGCGGGCATCAGCGTTAAAATACTCGGCTTTTCGAGCCTGACGACCACGACCGACTCGACTGGCGGTTATATATTCAACGAAGTACTCGCCAATAACGGCGGTGTCGCTCAGTACACGATCGTCGGCGACGGCTCCGCGCTCGGATACGGCGTCGCGACCAAACAGGCGGACGCGCCCGCGGAAGGCGCCATAACGAACGCGCAGGACATCGAACTGTCTAAAGCGTCGCGCCTCGTCTACGGTAAGATCGTCGATTCCGTTACCAGCGGCGGCGTTTCAGGCATCAAAGTCAAGATCCAGGGCACCACTTACGAAGCGGACACCGACAATTCCGGCGTTTACATCTTCAACGCCATACCAGTGAACACCGCCACCAACTACACGCTCAGCATAAGCGACACTATAACCGTCAACGGCGCGTTCCGCTACCAGACGCGCGATGACGTAAGCATCTCGGTCAATAACGAAACCACTCCTCTTAAAATACAAAATATCCCGATAACGCCTAACGTGGGTAAAATAAGGGGCACCGTGTATGATTCCATAACCGGTTATCCCATCAAATCGTCGCTTTTCACCGATCCGATCCAGGCCGAAATAACGCTTTCAGGCGTCGCGACGCCAGTAACGGCCACGGTGTCACAGGTCAACGGCGAATTCACCCTCGACAATATTCCTTCCGGCTCGCATAACGTGAAAGTGAAACACGCCGTGACCGGCGCGAATTTGAAAATGTTCGAAGAAGTAAGCCGCGCGGCCCTGGTCACCGCCGGACAGACGACCGACCTCGGCATTATTTATGTCAACCTGAAAACGATGACGATCAAAGGACGCGTCAGAGACAAGATCGTCAACGATAAAATTGGAGTGATAAGCGGCATAACCGATTACTATCTGGCAGGCGCACTCGTGCAGGCATCGATAAACGGCGTGCCGTACACGAAAACGGCCACCACCACATATGACGGATCTTTTCAAATGACGATACCCGTATATTCGAACTACACGTTCAAAGCGAGCGCAACGAACTACATCGACAACGAGCAGGCCTCGAACGAGGTCGTTCTGAGTACTACGCAGCTTTCGCACACGCAGAATTTTTATATGGACCCGCGCGTCGGCAATATATCCGGCACGGTTTACCTCGATTCCAACAACAACTATTACTACGACGTCGGCGACACGGTTAAGATCAAGGACGCGCACGTCAAATATATGACCGGCGAATTCAAGGTCACGACCAATTACCGCGGCGTCCCCTTCAGCGTTACGGTTGAAACCAACTCCACGTTCACTTTCACGAATCTGCCCGTCGGAAGTTATTATCTGACGGTCAATCCGCCTCTGGCTTCGCTCGATCCGGCTTACGCCGAGCTCAACTCGACCTCGTGGCTCGAAGGCCCCAGCGGCAACCGCATAGTCAATGTCACTAACTCCTCCACTACGGTTATCCCCGGCGCGGTCATAGTAAAAACGGCCTATCCGACCGGAAGTATTTCCGGTAATATAGTCGACACCGAATCTCTTGCGCCGCTTTCGGGCGCTACGATCAAAGTCAGCGCCGGTCTCAACAACCAGAACATAACCACCACGACCGACGGTTCGGGTTATTTCAACATAACCAATCTCGTTTACTATAAAGACGAAACCGACACGAACGAAACCTTCACGATGAACATCACAAGGGATTCGTATGTGACGGTCCAGAGAAACTATATTATGCAGAACACGCCGAACGCTTCCCGCGAAATAACCATTTACGAAAAGATGAGCAAGGTCACAGGAAGCATTTCAGGGCGCGTAAAGGACACGCAAAACAGCCTTCCGCTGCAGAACGTACAGGTTTCAATAGTGGGCTCCACCATAACGCCGGTGACTACGGCCGGCGACGGCTCGTTTTTGATCCCCGACGTTCCCGCCGGGACTTACAGCCTGTACTTCATCAAACTCGACGCCGCATCGCAGCCCGATCCGACCTATTCGACCTATACGGCCGCGGGCGTTCAGGTAATTTCAACTTCCACCAAGGTCATCGACGACGTCTTTCTTTCAACCAATTTCAGCTCGATATCAGGCGTGATGTATCTTGAGACCAACAGCGTTTCAGGATATCAGGCCAGCGCCGACAAACCTCTTTCAGACATAACCGTCACCGCCACCCAGGTCGGCGGCACATTGAGCTATACCTACACTACGGCGTCTGACGGAAAATATTACCTTACCAATATGCAGCTTGGAAATTACGAACTGAGGTTCACTATTCCGGCATCCGTAGCCGAAGGTTATTACGCATTACCCGTAACGGTGGGCCTTCCGAACACCACCTCCGTTACGAAAGACATTCAAATGCAGGCCAGGCAGGGCGACATTTACGGCGTCATATACTTCGACGAGAATAAGAACGGAGTGAAGGACGGAGCGGAGCAGGGAATAACGGGAATCAGCATATCCATCCCCTCGACATTCGGCACCTCGTTCACACCGGCATCGCCTTTCACCACGGGCGTAGGCGGAGAGTATGAATTTAAAAACCTCAACCCCGTGACCGGCATAATTACGGTTAACAACAACACCAACATTAAAACTTATCAGAAGAAGGATTTCTCGCAGACGATAACTTCGGGCCAGCGGACAAAAGTGGATATAGCGATGTACAGAAACACCGTGACCATCCGCGGCAAGGTGGTCGACGGCGACACCACCAACCCGATATCAGGCATCAACGTGACCATCAACGGCACGTCTTACAGCGCGCTCACGGGCGCGGACGGCAAATACACCATATCCGACGTAGCTATCGGCAGCGGCACCACGACGTTCAACGTCAATTTCGAGGCGCTTTCGCTGGGCTACAAGACGCAGACCGTCACCTCACCCGGAACTACCGGCGACGACATAACGATGGATGACCTTTCAATGGCAAAATCGACCAGGGACGTGCGCGGCAAGGTTGTAAACGCCGATCTGCAGGCACTTTCAAACGTCACCGTCAAAATCATCGGCGATACGAACGTCACCGCGGTCACTACCGACACTTATGGTTATTTCACGCTCACGACGGTTTCCGTGGATCTTGTGAACCAGAAACAGCTTGAACTGACGGCCACCGATTACGAGATCACCTTCAGGAATTTCACTCTCGGCACCGGCACGACGACCTACCTTATTTCGCCCGATATCCAGATGACCTCGAGCCTGGCGGAGATCAGCGGAACCGTACTTGACGAACTGACCGGCGGACCTGTTTCTTCGCCGAATTTCTCGGTATCCATAAATCTGACGAACGGCACCGTCCTGAAAACGACGAATGCCGGCGTTGACGGCAAATTCAAGCTCACCGGCATCCAGAAGGGCGGTCCCTACGATCTTGCCGTACAGAGCAGCACCGGCACAAACCAGTATTTCAACGACGTCATGCGCACGGTCACTTTGAGCGCCGGCCAGAAATACGATATCGGCACGCTCTATATAAGACTCCTCACGGTGGCCGTTAAAGGCACCGTATACGATTCGAAGGTATACAATCTCGCTTCCACGGCGAATAACCTCGCACGCGCCGGAGTCGGCAGCGCGACGGTCGTCGCTAAATATAAGCGAAACGACGGCACGTATTATCAGGTAACTTCTTCTCCGACGCTTTCAGGCGGCTCGTTCGAGATCCAGCTGCCATCGCTCAGGTTCGATTTCGACGTCTCATGCTCTAATTACATAAGCCAGTCGTTCCCGGGCACGAATATCAACACTTATCCCCTCGCCTATAACGGCCTCGACTTCCAGCTCAAGCCGCAGAGCATCACCGCCTACGGCAAAGCATATCTGGATTCGAACGCCAACGGCTATGTGGACTCGGCCGACTCACTGATATTCACCGCCAACGGCGGAGCTTTCCAGAACCTGCTCAACACGATCATAGTGAGTTATGACTACCATTCCTTCACCTTCGACACTTTCGTGCAGAGCGATTCGACGTTCGTGGTCACCGACGTTCCCATAGCGCCGGACGGTACAAAGCGCTTCACCATTTACGACAGGTACCTGGGCAGCAACATCTCCCCGAGCCCGTGGCGCGATTCTACAGGAAACAACATCGTGACGCTCAATTCGAGCGGAACGAACCCGAGCTCGATAGATATCGCCATGACCGTGGGCGAATCACAATACGGCAGCCTTCAGGGCCAGGTTTACGACGACAAGATATGGACCGAAGGGTTTAATCTGTACAACGGCGTTACCGGCTATAACAGGTTCAACACGAATTACTTCGTTCCTAACGCTTCGCTGCGCGTCACCTCGGCGAGCGGATTCGACCAGACCTTCACAACTCAGGCCGACGGACGCTTCCTCATAAAAGTGCCGGGCGGAAATACCTACAGCTTAACCTATACCGCAAGCGGTTACGCCGACACGACCGAAAACAACGTCAGCGTATCGGCGGGCGCCGTGGCGAACGTCGAAGCCAGGCTTTATCCGAAATTCGGCACCGTAACCGGAACGGTTTATTACGACAACAACGTAAATACCGTAAACTCCGAGCCTACCGATTACAACCATCTGCACGAAGCTTCCGAGCCTACCGTGAATTCCGTAACCGGCCATCCCACGGTTTCTTCGAACTGGGGCGGCGCGACGTTCAACGTAATGTACAGTTACAGGGGCCTCACCTTCGGCACCACCTCCTACACTCGCACCAACTCTCAATACGAGATTCAGAAGGTGCCCGCGGGAACTTACAACAACTTCAGCGTACAGGACGTAACTTCGCTTTCCAACTGGGTCGGCATCGGCTCCGATTATTCGGCGCGCTTGTTCATGAGCCAGATATACACGCTCGACGGCAAAACTTCCGCGAGCGTAACCGTGGCCGAAAACGCCGCTACGCCTAACGTCAATTTCGCCGTAATGGTATGGGGCGGCCATATCACGGGCATAAAACTGCTTACCAACGGCACCGATTACAGCGAGGGCGAATTCTATCTGCAGGCGCCGGCCACGCTCAAGGCTAAAATGCGCGGTGAGGACTACTGGCTGTCGCTCGGCGGACCGCTGGACAAGACCGACGGGCTTAACATTCCGCGAAGGTATTACCTCGAATTGTTCGATCTGCGCGACGGCGGCGGTTCATCGGGCATCAAACCGCTTAAATTCGCCGACGCTCAGGGCGTTATTAAAATAATGTCCTATCCTGTCGGATCGGACCCCGATATAATAATACCTGCCGGAAATTATGTGCTTTCGATCGCCGGCGACGTCGATCTCAGCGGAAGTCCCCTTCCGCCTTCGATGATGGGGCCTAACACGGATATCTGGATGGCCTGGTACACTTCGTCGAACGGATTTTACTATAAATACGGACTCTCCGGCTCCGAAGCTCAAGCAAAAGACCGCTGTCAGCAGAACATATTCTACTATCAGGGCGCAGCCGGCGGCTCTGGAATCGACCTCAAAGCCGGTCAGACGCATATCATAACCAACGATTAACCGGGTCATAAGATAAACCGGAAAACACTGCGGAACATAATAACGCGGAGCGGATGTAATATTTTGCTCCGCGTTATTTTTTTTAAATATATGTATATTAGCGGATATATTTGCCGAAATGATTTATGGTGATGTAATAATGTTAAAAAAAATAATAAAATTTTTTAAAATATCCCTGGCCGCGGCGGCGATAATGGCGCTTACGGCGGCGGCGGCTTATTTCGCACTCGGCTCAGAATACGCCGGGCGGAAAGTTTCCCGGATACTTTCCGAATATTCGGGCGGCGAAATAAGCGTTAAAAATTTATCCGGAAGTTATTTGAGCGACGCGTCGCTCAACCGCTTTAAAATGTGCCCTAAAGAAGTCGAGCCGGAGCGCTCCGGCGTAAAAAGTTTCAGGGCAGACTCTATAAGCGCCGGTTATTCTTTTTTAAGCATGCTTAAAAACCGGAAGATAGGTCTGCGGAGTTTCGATCTTAAAAACGTCAGGATTGATATAGCGCCGGGCTCGGCCGCCGGCGGCATTTCCTTCGCGGGGCTTCTCGACTCGGCCAAAATCGCCATCGCAGGGTTGTTTTACAATCCGGCAGCACCCTTTTTCATAAATAAGATCAACATCAACGAACTCAGGCTCGTTTTCGAAAGCCTTAACAAGCCGAACGAATCGGCCTTCAATTTCTCCCGCCTGAAAATATTTCCCAAAAACACGTTCATGAATTCCTACTATTTCGAGTCGCTTATCGAAATGCTCCACGGCGGCGCCGTAATAATACCGTCCTGCGGCATAAAAGGCGACATCGACCTCAACGCCATGACCATGAAGATCTATTTTGAGGCCGAAAGGGTCAAATTATCCGATTTTGGATGGCTTGCGAACTATGCCGCTCCCGGCTGCGCGATCGAAGACGGCGTCCTTCTGGCTTCTGCAGTGCTGAATTACTCCCAGCAGGAAGGCCTTCAGATCTTCGGCAACGCCGTTGTGAAAAACCTGGTCATAAAAACCCCGCAAAGCCCTTACAAGCTGACCGGCGATCTGCTGAATATAAATTTTAACGAAGATTCGATAAAACTTATAAAATCGAAAGTGAGTTTCGAGGAAATAGCGATGATCGTGGACGGAACTATATCGGATATATTCTCGCGCGGAGACGTCAAAGTGAATCTGAGCGTGAAGGCGGAAAACAACAGCGCCGAAAAATATTTTGCCGCGGCGAAAAAATATTTCGGCGGCGAGCTGGTTAACGCTTACTACTCGACGGGCGCAATAGACGTCGAAAGCCTCATTAACGGCATCGGATCGGATTACAGCCGCTGGGAACACAAGACCGTCATAGCTTTCAAAAACGTAGATATCGTTTCGCAGAAATTATCGCTCGCCTTCGAGCGCATCAACGGCAGGATCGAAGGAGACGCCTCGGAATTCAAATTCCGCGGACCGTTTATTATGAAAACCGCCGGCCGCTGGCAGGAGCTTTCGGGAGAGATCAAAAATTATCAGCAGCAGACTAAAATGACATACGGCATAAATTTCAAAGAATACGAGCCGTCCTTCCACAACGAAAATATAACCATAACCGAAGACGCGGGATATTTTATAGCGTTCGACTACGACGAAGGCGACGAATCCTGGGGCGGGGCCGTGGCGGAAAATTCCCCGGCGGTCTCGCTCAAAGTTTCAGCTTCGAAAAGCGCGAAAGGCCGGTTCTATTCAGCGGCGGGCGGTTTCAGGGACATAGAGATCGACGGCCTTTTCGGTCTCAGACGCTCGAAAATAAGCGCGGCGCTCAGCGCCAGAAACACGACGGCGGCGCTCAGCGGCCTGGTGATCTCAAATCCCGGCGGAACTTTTTACGGCGATCTGAAAATGTCCTTCAGCGGGGATTGCCCGCAATACTCTTTAAACCTTAAGCCCTGCGCGGATGAAAACGGCCCGCAGAAAAAAGATGCCTTAAACCTTTCCGGAGCGCTGAGCGGCATAGGCGAAGACCTTAAGACCCTTTTCAAGTTTGATACCGCGCATGACCCCCCCTCAGACGGCATAATAAGAATGTAAGGAAGTTTTGAATTGTTAATAGCGGTTTACGGAGTAAATTCGAAACTCGTTTCGAAAGATGAAATATTAAGGCTCGTTTCGGATTACGAAGAAATATTCGCCCGGTTCCTGAACGTCTTCGCGGTCATCAAACGCGAATTCAGAAGGGCGGAGGCGGTTGTCGTATCGACCTGCCTTAGATATGAAATTCTTGTTTCAGTCCCGGGACTCGAAGGGCCGTCCCATAACGCGGGCGCCCTGAAAATAAAGGCGTGGCTCGCAAGGTATTTCACGGACATATTAAAAAAGCGCGCTATCGAAGTGAAGGAAGGCGCGCTTTATTATTCGGAAGGCACGGAGGCGGTCCGCCACCTATTCTCGGTAATGAGCGGCTTCGAATCCGAGGATATCGGAGAAATACAGGTCCTCGGCCAGATCAAGGACAGCTATAAGCGCTGCCGCGAAGCCTCGATAGCCGGAGAAACCGTTAACAGGATCTACGGCGCCGGATTGAAGTGCGTGACCAGGGTAAGAAACACGGTTCCGGTTTTTACCGACCGCAATATCTTCAAAAAAAACATATTGAAAAAACTTCACGGCCGTTTCGGCGCCGAAATGCTCGCCCAAACGCGTGTTATGATAGCGGGCGCCGGACGACTCGCATCCAACCTCGCCGAAGCCTTAAGGCAGCTCGGCACAGCGGTCAAATTAATTAAACTCCCCGCCGAAGCAGGTCCCGAAGAATTCAAATATCACGATATTATTATATTCGACGTCGCCGATATGGATTTTTGCGTCAGGTTGGGCGATCTGGCAGAATGCGGCGGGAAAAAGACCGTTATCGATCTGTCCATATCGCGCAACGTTCCTCCGGAGGCCGCCGCGCTGGAAAACATCGAACTGATAACCGTCGAAGATTTGATCACGGCAAAATGGAAGGAAGGAGAGCGGGTGGAAAAACGGCGCGACATAAAAGGTTTTTACGAGCAAGCACGCTCGATCGTCTCGCGGGAGGCCAAAGCCGCATGCGCGGACCTTTCGTTCACGCTGGAGAACGAAAATCTCATTTCGCTGATGAGGGAACTGGCCGAAACGCTCGAAAGCGAGTTTGAAAAAAGTTCAAAGGGAATATGCGCAAAAAACTATATTAAAAAGATTGACGGTCTGAAAAACGCGCTCATAAAAAAAATACCGTCGCTGGTCAAGCGGCGGCTGTTAAAGTGAGTGGAAAGTTAAGAGTGGAGAGTGGAGAACTATTGACTTTTGATATTAAAATAATTTTTTAATATTAATAAAATCGTATTTTAATCGTCAATAATCCTTAACTCTCCACTCTCCACTCTCAACTCTCCGTTCTTCACTCTTATATTATTCACTGATACTTTATTATTTAATTCAAAAAATTAGTCCCTGCAAATATCTTTCGGCTTTATGACCGTTTCGATGACGTCCGTATGTCTCTTTTCAAGAACCATTTCAAGGAAATACGAAAGGAACAGAACGAAGTAAACCTTCGTGACCGTGTCGCGCGATTCGGGCATGACGAACTGCCATATGAAAAGGCCCAGCGCCATTATGGTTTCGCGTATCGTGAACTTCAGGTCTAAAAACAGCATCAGCGAGTACAGCATCATCGCTATTACCAGCAGAAGCTCCTGGCTCTGAACCGCGTCGAAGACTATTCCGGTCGGAGTACCTTTGTAGTAACTGTAAGCCAGAGGCACCATGGCGGTAAGAAGCGTCAGCTGCGCCAGGATAGAGCTGAGGAAATTAACCATTGCGGTGTCCGCGTGGCCCTTCATCGCGTAGCCGATAGCCACCAGCTTTTCGGGGAATTCCGACATGAACGGCGCTACGTATCCGATGAATATGAACGTGGAAACGCCGGCCGCCGTAGCCGCATGGAGCAGGCATTCGAGGAATTCCTCCGCAAAGCCGACAAGCAGCGCGCCGCCCGTTGCAAGAAAGATGAAAGACGCGATATAGGCCCTGTAGGCGTTGACCTTCTCGCCGACGATAACGAATTTATGGATGAGTTTTTCGACCGCGCTGTCCTCGAGCTCTGGACCGTCTTCTTGCGCCGACGGCTTTAATTTACTATAATGAAGTTCCATGCGCCCTATGAAGAATACCGAACCGAAGTAAATGGCGATAAGGACAATGCTGTCGTACCACATAAGCGAGTTTTTAAGATATATTATGAAGTTATAAGCGATGCCGAATATCATCACGAAAACGCTGTATGACTTTATCGCGTGAAATTTTATATAGTTCTCTTTTTTTGTAGGCGAGAAAAAGTAATAAACGAAAAACACCAGCGGCGGCCCGAAGCCGACGAGCAGTTTGTTCGCGCCGTAAAGGTTGGCCATGGCGTTATGCAGAAACGCGGGATCGAAGGCCGCCTTTTTAACGGTCGCCCACTCGACGAAGAATTCGGGAGATATTTGAAGAAGCGCCACTATAGCCAGCGCGACGCCGCTCGGCAGAACGAGCTCGAGGACCTCCGCGCCGTAGCCGATAAGAACCGCGGCGAATATGATGACGGCGCTTATTATGACGCCTTTCAATTTAAGGTAATATCCAAGGGCGAGAACCGCGACGGCCAGGAACGTGAAAGTGATCAATTTTAAAACTTTGATAAAAGTGGGAGTCTGCACTGCCGATGCCTCCTTGGCATTGTTTTAACAAATTTTGCCGTTATTCCAGTCGTTAATTCTAGCAGTTTATTCTAACAGAAATAATTTCAATTGATTTCCTTTTGAAAGTTTCAATTATTTAGTGAGGACCTTGATGTCTTTTAAGATAAATATCGCCTCATCGAGAATTATATCATCTTTTTTTATCTGGTTCTCTTTAGTGTCTTCGTCGTCCGCGGCCTCGTCCTTCTTCTTGTTCTTATCGGCGAGTTCCTTGAATTTCGGGTTGGCTTCGATGCGTTTTTTGCTGTTTTCCGTAATGTCCTTCAAGAAGGCTTCGAGCGTGCCGTTTCTTGTTGAAATATCTTCTGAAAGGGCTATTTTAGGTATAGCGGAACTGATAACGCTCCAGTCAAGGGCGTAATCGGCGGTAGCCTCTCCGGATTTGAATTCTTCCGTAGCGCTGGGTATGACGATATCGACCGGAACGCCTTTTTTCTGAGTCGACGCGCCGCCGGCCGTATAATAAAGAGCGTTGGTGACCTTGATTGCGCCGAGGTCGTTGGGCAGGTTTATCATCGTCTGGACGCTTCCCTTGCCGTAAGTCGACGAGTCGCCCGCCACGACCGCCAGGCCGTAGTCTTTGAGGGCGCCGGCCACGATCTCGGATGCGGAAGCGGAAAGTTTATTGACCAGAACGACGAGCGGGCCGTTGTAATGCTGCTGCGGGTCCTGATCTGCGAGTTCCTGGACGTTGTTGTAGGAATCTTTCACCATTACGACCGCGCCGCGCTTTATAAAAAGACCGGTCATCTTAACGGCTTCGTTGAGAGAGCCGCCGGTGTCGCTTCTAAGGTCGAGGACCACGCCTTCGACCTCGCCGGTCTCTTTGAAATATTCAAGGGCGCGCTTTACGTCGCCCGAGCAGGAAGCGGCGCCGGCCACGTGTTTTCTGACGCCTTCCATATCTTCGTAGAACGAAGGGACTTTGATAACGCCGTATTTTTTGCCGTCGATCTCTTTGATCTCGTGCTTGACAGCCTGATCGACGAGTTTGATCTTGTCGCGGACTATGGTTATCAGGGACTGCTCCGAAGCCTTGACCTTCGACTCGCGAAGTATGCTCAGGCGCACTTTGGTGCCCTTCGGGCCGCGTATCTTCTGCACGACCTTGTTAAGGTCCATGCCTATGATATCGAGCATATCGCCATTCTGCTGTCCTACGGCTATTATTTTATCGTTGGGCTTGATCTGGTTGCTCTTTTCAGCCGGACCGCCGGTCACCAGCGAATCGACGATGGTGTAGCCGTCCTCGCTTTTAAGCGTGGCGCCTATGCCTTCGAGCGAAAGTTTAAAGGAAATGTTAAAACTTTCGATCTCTTCGGGATTGAAGTAGAGTGAATGAGGATCGAGAGCGGTCGCGAAACTTTTCAGTATGTAATCGGCTACCTTGACCTCGTCGAACTTGTCGTAATGCGCGTAAGCGTCTTTGTAACGGTTCTTGAGTTTTTTCACTATTTCTTTGACATCTTTTTTCGACGATTTCAGGCCTTCGAACTGCAGGCTCAATATCTTTTTGATGCGCAGCTCGAGCTCGGCCGTGTTTTTGCACAGCTGGGCCTCGGGCGAATCGAGGCTGTCGGTCTCGCTCGAAGGCAGGGGCTTAAAATCTTCGGTGATCATGGCGTCGATCTCGAGTTTTCTTTCGCCAAGGCGCCTGTTGAAAAAATCGTGTATCTTTACGAAAAACGCCATGTCGCCGGCTTTAAAATCGCCCATAAGCTGTTTGACGTTTTCCTTCGCTTCGCTCTCGAAAGCGGCCGCGTCGTCGGCAAGCATGAATATCTTGGTAGGATCGAGTATCTTCATGAAATTTTTAACTGTCCTCAAATAAAGTTCTTCGGTGAACTCGCGGTGATTGACGTGAGTGTAAAAAAAGTAGGATGCGATGCCTGGAATATCTTTATAAGACAGCGCTACCGCCGAAGCGCAGACCGCCGATAAAAAAATCAGGAAGGCGGCGGCAAGGCAGGTTAGAATTTTTTTCGTTCCGGAATACTTTTTAATGGGCATAATGCTAAAACCCTCTCCTATTATTAATATTTTATAAACCATTTTACGCGGTTATATTTTATCATAATTTAAAATTCAATGCAAGATTTTATTTTTTTGCCCTCCGCTGTTTTTTATTTACATAGGATTTCCCGTTTTTTTACGCGGCCGCAAAAAAACCTTGAAAATTTATGGAAAATAAAGTAAAATACGACCGTACGGCCTGAAAAACGCGCCGGCAATCAAGCACGCATGAAAAAGCGCGCCAGCGAGGTAAAAAAATTGAATAAAATAGATCTTTACATACCCAAGATAAGACAGGTCAACATCCTGGCGAACCTATCCGAAGCGGAGATAAAAGAACTGCTCGAATTCGCCTCTTTTCACGAAACCGAAAAGGACGAGGTCATTTTTAAGGAAAACGACTACGGAACCTCGATATATATGCTTATCTCCGGCTGCGTGAAGATATGCAAGAACACCGGCGACGGCACGCAATACGAGATCACGCGGCTTAACGAGACCGAGTTTTTCGGCGAAATGTCCTTTCTCGACAATAGCGTTCGCAGCGCAAACGCAGTATCGGTGACTAACTCCATGCTTATAAGCCTCGACGAGGAACGCTTCAAACGGTTTTCGCACCGTTACTCCTACGCGGCGTTCCGCTTCCTCAAAAACATAAGCCTCGAATCGCAAAAGCGCATAAGGCAGACCAACGACAAACTTCTCCAGAATTATGATGTGCTGCTCAAAACGCATAACGAACTCGCCGAGAACCGCAATTTTCTATATAACGTAATAAGAAGTTCCTCCGAAATAATAATCATCCTCGACCCCTCGCTCAAGGTCCTCATCTTCAATTCTGGCGCAGAACAGAACCTCAAGGCCAGCGCAGTGAACGCCGTTTCGAAAAGCGCGGAGAACTTCTTCGCCGAAGGCGAATATCAGAAAATAATGACGGCGCTGCTTTCAGAAAACAAGAGCATTTACAACAACGACGTTTACCTGAGAGATATCGACGGTCAGAAGATCCTGACCAATTTTTCAGCGTTCGTCATAAAAAGCCAGCGCAAGCATGACCCTTCGGTCCAGGCGGCCGTAATGATAGCCAGCAATATCACGCAGAAAAAGCTGCTGGAGAGGCAGATCGTCCAGAACGAAAAAATGATCTTTCTCGGAAAAATAATCTCCGAAATAGTCCGCGACGTAAAAAACCCTCTGGCCGAAATAACCGCCGCGAAGGATGAAATGATGACATCCCCCGCCGCGGGCGCCTGTCTGGAGATCAAGACGGGCCTGGCCGCCATTGAAAACGCCGCCGCGAAGATTCATAATTCCATACTGAGCACGTTGAATTTCGCAAAGGTCGTTCCCGCGGGAAAAGTATCCATAGATCTGAAAAACGTCATTTCCAGCGCGGTCGAGCTTTGCAGGCGCAATATCAAATCCAGGAATTCTCAGATCGTTTACCAGGCCTGCCAGGAAAAAGCGGAGATCATCGGAAACGCTTCGCAGATAGAGCAGGTGCTTATAAATATCATCACCAACGCCGTCGATTCAATACCGGCGGAACGCGAAGGGCTCGTCAGGGTCGAGCTTAACGTGAAAGAAGCGCTGGTATACTGCATGGTCAAGGATAACGGCTGCGGAATGGACGAAGAGCTCGCCGCCAATATTTTCGAGCCGTTTTTCACGGTCAGGTCCAAATCGGGCGGCAGCGGCCTCGGTCTTTCTATCTGCCAGGCGATAATCGCGCAGCATAACGGCTCGATAAACTGCCGGAGCAAAACAGGCGAAGGATCCGTATTCACGGTCAATTTCAACCGCGCCTGCTGATGAAATTTGAAATTTTCGATATTTTACATAATTTTTTAAAAAAATACTTGACAAAACATGGATGAATATAGTAAAATAACAAGATATTTTTTAAGTTGTTTAAGTAAAATTACGAAAAAAGAGGGGAGATTCTTACCATGAAACAGGTCAGCATTAAAGCGGAAGTCAGAAAATCCGCGGGAACATCGGCTAACAACAAATTAAAAACCAAGGGCAGAATTCCGGCCATATTATACGGACGGGGCAAAGAAAGCACCATGCTCACTCTCACCAAGCTGGACTTCGAAAACATATTCAAAAAGAATAACAAAAGGGCCATCTATTCGGTGAATTTCAACGACGGCGCAAAAGACCTCGTTAAAAATACACTGATCAAAGACATCCAGTACGATCCCATAAAGATGAGGATCACGCACGTCGATTTTTACGAATACGACGAAAACAAAAAGATCAGAACGAGGGTTCCCGTCCTTACTCACGGAACTCCGATCGGCCTCAAAAAAGGCGGCATATTGACCCACATCAAAGACCAGGTCGAAATCGACTGCCTGCCTATCAACATTCCCGACCATTTTGAAGTCGACGTCACAAACCTCGACGTTCACCACACCATCCGCGTCAGCGACCTCACCGTCGCTAAAGAAATACACGTCATCTCCGATCCGCACGACGTCCTCATAACCGTTTCAATGCCGCGCATCGAAGAAGAAAAGCCCGCAGGCGAAGGTGAAGCAGCCGCCGTGACCGGCGAACAGCCCGCTCAGCCCGAAGTAGTAGCGAAGGGCAAAACCGCTAAAGAAGAAAAATAGTAGTAATTGAAAGGCAAAACCGCCTGAAGAGTAGGCGGATAAAGAAGGCGAACCTTACGGAGCGATAAAGTTTTGTTTTATCCTCCAATGTATGTGTAAAATAAAAATTATACACAATATCATTAAAAAAGAATATAACCGAATACTAATAATTTGATTAGACTAAATCAAGCGATATTTTTCGTATCGTTTGATTTAGTTTTTTTTTGCCCTGCGATTCAATACACTGCTTGATTTATAACCTCGTAAACACCTGCTGAACACACGAAGTAAAAACAATATGTAACAGTAATTAAAATAAATATGTTTGGGGAAGTGGTTAGTATTTTAGTACAAAGCGAGTCATTATGTAGTCTGGGGCTGGAAAAGGTAAATATTTCACACAGAAATATTTTCGACAATTACGTCAGACAGTTGAAGATCGATCTTTCCGATTATACGTTCGCCAACAATTTCATGTGGTTCGAAAACGCCGACGGGTACTTCAAAAAAGTGAACGGCAATTTATGCCTGTTCATACACAACAACGAATCCCTCACGATGCTGCTGCCGCCGCTCGGCAATAACATGCCGGTGGAAACCCTCAACGAATGTTTTGAAATAATGAACGCCGCCAATCCGGACCCCGGGCAGTCGAAAATAGATTACGTCTATGCCGGTTATCTGGATAACGTCGATTTCAACGCCTACGAAGTAGAACGGCAGAATCCCGATTACATCTATTTAAACAGCGAACTCAAGGAGCTTCGCGGAAACAAGTACAAAACAAAGCGCAACGAGGTCAATTACTTCACAAAAAATTTCCAGTTCGACTACCTTCCATACTCTTTCGCCCACCGCGAAATGGCCGTCGATCTGATATACCGCTGGGCCAACCTCAGGCTGAGTTCGATCTCGCCTCTCAGCGAAAAAGAACTAGACCATTTCGTTGAACTCATCGAACTCGAAAGAAATGCCATCATAAGGGTTCTCGACCGTTACGAAGACCTCGAGCTGAAAGGCGCCCTCATAATGATCAACGGCCGCGCGGAAGGCATTACCTTCGGCGAAAAGATCAACGAAAATACCGCTTCCATACTGATTGAAAAAACCAATTTCCAGTATTTCGGCATCTCGCAATTTCTGTTCAAGGAGTTCTGCAGCCGGGAATTCGGTGACTGCGCCTTCGTCAACGTCGGCGACGACCTGGGTTTCGACAATTTAAGAAGGGTCAAAATGTCATACCACCCGCATTCTTACGGGCCCAAATACACGATCAGGAATAAAAACGGCATAGCAAAAAGAGAATAGTTACTAGATAATAGATATGGACTTTTTTATCTTTAGAAAATAAACGTATAAAGTTATTATTTATTCCGTATAAATTTAAAATTTAATGCCTCACAAACGAAAGAGACGCCGTGCGGCGTCTCTTTCGTTTTAAAATGTCGAAAATCCTCAACTGTTCTCTATTCTCTGTTCTCTATCTTCTGACACCGCCCCCGTATATCGGCAGGGCAAAACTTATCAGATAAGGCTTTTCAGCGCTTTGATTATTTCGTCTTTTTCGCAGTAGAAGGCCTCGACGCTGCATGAAGAATATTTTTCGATCTCGGAAATGGTGTTTGCATCGAGCGGATCGGCCATGGCGACGTAAAGTTCTTTTTTCATGGTGCGGCAGAACGGCAGCACCGCGCGGGCCAGTGCGTAATCCGGCGGAACCGAACCGGCGAGCGACGCCGTGACGCGCTGTTCGTTCAGCCTGACCCGCTTCGCGCCGCTTTTGACGAAAAACGGCTCCAAAGCCGCAAAACCGGCGATGCCGCCGTCGAGCATACACAGAATAGGGCTTTTAGCGTCGGATCTGATCATCCTGATTATTCTTTCCGAGTCGCTTTCGCTGATGATCCCCTCGATTAGAAGACTGGTCCTGAGCGAGGCGAACTGTTCGAGATAGGCCGCGGAGCGAATCTCCTTTTCTCCCAGCTGCTCGTATTCGTCGATAAGTTCGCCGTAAACGCCGCCTTTTTCAAGAAGGCCCGACACTTTTTCACAGAGGGCCCCCACAAATTCGCGGTCGCCGGGACTGAAATTCTTCTTGTGCCTTGTGTTGTCCATGTAAATAGCTCCGAGGCACACGCCTTTTTTTATGAACGGAAGGCATATTACCGATTTGATTATCCCGCTTACTATGCTCTCCGACATTCCCATGAAACGCTCGTCAAGCATGGGATCGTCGACGATAATGACCTCCCTGTTGTTTATGGCGTGCTTCGCGACGAGCATCGAAGGCGAACTTTCGGCGAACTCTTTCGACGATATCTCGGAAACCAGCGGCATGATAGAGCCTATAGTAGGATCTTTCACGACTATGAAACCGCGGTTGGTGTCGATAATCTTCATCGCCACGCTCAAAATGAATTTAGACGCTTTTTTATAATCTTCAACTTTTAAAATTATGTCGTTTATCTCTTCGAGCACGCGCGCGTAGTCTTTAGCGGGCGCGTTTTGAGCCTCCGCCGTTTCAAGCGGAGGCTGAACGGTTAGCTCTCCGGCGTTTTCTTCGGCGGACGAAGCGGCCAGCCCCGGATTTACGAGGGAATTCATCGCGTCGTAAAGCTGGCCAGCCCCGACGAGCGCGCACAGATCATCCGCGATTATATTAAGCGTGTTTTTCAGCGCCCTGGTTCCCTGAGTGGTATCGGGAATTTTTCCGTTAAGGCTTTCAACCTTTTCACGCACCGATATGATTCCTCCGATAAGTTTATCGACGGCCGCTTTCATATCGTCCGGGGCCGCCGGCGATTTATGGAAACTGCCCGCGAGCTTTGCAGCCGTATCTTCGAGCATCGCGCCTTCCTCGTCGTAAAATTCGATTTTCGCCTGTCCTATCGCGATCGCGTCGCGGTGCGCGAGCGCGGTTTTTTCGGCTATTTTCGTTCCGTTGACGAATGTGCCGTTGGTCGAACCTAGATCGGCGATATAATAGAAAGGCCCCTCCTTGAAAATGCGGCTGTGTTTTCTTGAAACGGCCTGGGCCTTTAAGACCGCCGCCCCGCAATCTTCGCTGCGGCCGAGGATTATTTCGCCGCCTTCTATTTTTAAATTACGCATTCCGCTTTCATCGTTTATTATTAGTTCAGACATTTCATTCTCCACTATTACTTTAGATTATAAACTATGCACTATAAACTAAAAAAAGACGCCCGCAGCGGAGCGTCTTTTTGATTTATGCTTTATTTTTTAAGCGTATTCGCGGGGTTCTTCGTTGTCGCCGAACTTGAGGGGAGAGCCTTTCTTTTCAACGACGTTCCTGTTGATTATTATCTTTTTGATCTTATTTTCGCTCGATGGTATGTTATACATGACGTCGAGCATTAATCCCTCGATTATCGAGCGCAGCCCGCGCGCGCCGGTCTGGCGCTTGAGGGCCTCGACGGCGATCGAGTTGAGCGCGTCGTCGGTGAACTGAAGGTCTACGCCTTCCATTTTCATCAGTTTCTGATACTGCTTGCAGATGGCGTTTTTAGGCCTGGTAAGTATGTCGGTGAGAGCGCTTTCATCGAGCTGATGGAATGTCGCGAGCACCGGAAGACGGCCGATAAATTCGGGGATCAGCCCGAATTTAAGCAGATCTTCGGGCAGGACCGACGAAAGGAGTTTGCCCACGTCGCGCTGGGCCTTCGCCTTTATTTCTGCGCCGAAACCCATGACCTTCGTCGACATGCGCGATTCGATGAGCTTGTCGAGACCGTCGAAAGCGCCGCCGCAGATGAACAATATATTGGAAGTGTCTATCTGGATGAGGTCCTGATTCGGATGCTTGCGGCCGCCGTAAGGCGGAACGTTGGCCACTGTGCCTTCGAGTATCTTCAAAAGCGCCTGCTGCACGCCTTCACCTGAAACGTCGCGCGTTATGGAGACGTTTTCTGATTTTCTTGCTATTTTATCTATTTCATCGACATAAACTATTCCCTGCTGGGCCTTCTGGATGTCGTAATCGGCGTTCTGTATGAGGCGCAGCAGTATGTTTTCGACGTCCTCGCCGACGTAGCCGGCTTCGGTAAGCGTCGTCGCGTCCGCTATAGCGAAAGGAACGTCGAGTATCTTCGCGAGCGTCTGGGCAAGAAGAGTTTTTCCCGTGCCGGTAGGCCCGATCAGAAGGATATTGCTTTTCTGGATCTCTATGTCGTCGTTATGGTACGCGCGGTTGCGTATGCGTTTGTAATGGTTGTAAACCGCGACCGAAAGGGTTTTCTTGGGTTCCTTCTGGCCGACTATGTACTGATCGAGCGCGGTGTGAATCTCGCGGGGCTTTATGAGCCCCTCGCGCTCGCGCGATGCGTTCGCGTCGTCTTCCGGCTCTAAAATAATATTATTGCAGAGCCTTACACACTCGTCGCAAATATAAACGTTTGGTCCTTCGATCAGTTTTCTGACTAAATTCTGCGTCTTGTTGCAAAAAGAACATGCTTTGAGTGATGCTTTATTCGGGCCGAATACCATATTGGTCTATACCTCCTCAGCGGTTTTCTTCGGGCGCGGCTCAAGTATTCTGTCGATAAGGCCGTATTCTAAAGCTCTGGCCGCCGACATGAAATTGTCGCGTTCGGTGTCACGGCAAATGGTCTCATAAGGCTGGCCGGTATGGTTGGCCAGTATCTTGTTGAGTTTTTCCTTGATGCCGAGTATCTCTTTGGCCTGTATTTCTATATCGGTCGCCTGGCCGTGCGCGCCGCCGAGCGGCTGGTGTATCATTACGCGGGCGTTTGTAAGGGCGAGCCTTTTGCCCTTGGTGCCGGCCGCAAGAAGAACCGCGCCCATGGATGCGGCCTGTCCGCAGCAAATAGTGGAAATGGCCGGTCTTATGACGTTCATGGTGTCATAGATCGCCAGACCCGACGTCACTACGCCTCCGGGGCTGTTTATGTAAACGTTTATGTCTTTGTCCGGATCTTCGGCCTCTAAAAAGAGCATCTGCGCTATTATCAGGTTGGCGCTGTAGTCTTCGATGTCGGAGCCGATGAAAACTATCCTGTCCTTCAAAAGCCTGGAATAAATATCATAGGCGCGCTCGCCTCGCGACGAGGTTTCTATTACCATTGGAACAAGCACTATGTAGTTCCCCCTTTGTTGATCTTTCAAATTATTAAGACTTCAATTTATAGTTATCGGATAAATTTTTATTTAATTTAATCGCCGCGCCGGCGAGGCATTTCGGGCGCCGCCTTTTATGCGTTGTTCGCCGAGTGATGATGGCCGTCTTCGCAGTTCTCGTCGTCGCATTCGTGGCCGTGATCATGGCCGTCATGATCATGTTCGTGATCGTGATCGTGAGTGCATTTATAATTCGGGTCGATAGTGATATCGGCCTTTCCGATAATAAGCTCATAAACCTTCTGATGCACTATTTCTTCACGCATATAAACCAGTTCGCCGTGCTCTTCGACGTGTTTGAGGATGTCGTCATATGTTTTTCCGACCGACAGCGCGAGCTTTTCGATGCGCGCTTTAACTTCTTCTTCGTTCGCGGCGATCTTTTCGTACTCGCCTATCGAAGATAAAATATTGGTTATTTTAACGTTGCGCTGCGCGTCGTCTGTATGACGGCTTCTGAAATCGTCGACGTTCTGGCCGGTGGCCTGCAGATAATGGGCGAAATCCATTCTTCTGTACATGAACTCTATTTCGTAGTTTTTAATGATGCGGTCGAGTTCTTTTTCGATCATCGCTTCGGGAGCGTCGACCTGTGGGTTCTTTTCGAGAAGGAAGTTGCATATCTGTTCTCTGTAATGGCCTTTCTGGTGCTCGGTTTTCGATTCGAGCAGTTTCCTGCGGATATCGTCTCTCAGCTCGGCCAGTGTGTTGAATTCGCCGAGCATTTTCGCGAGGTCATCATTGGCCTCGGGAAGTATCCTGACTTTGATCTCTTTTAATTTTATATTGAAACGGACGTCTTTTCCGGCATAATCTTTGCTATGATAGTCTTCGGGGAATTTAAGGAATAGGTCTTTTTCGGAGCCTATCTGCATTCCGGCGATGCCTTCTTCGAAGCCGGTTATCGCTTTTTTAGCGCCGAGTTCGAACATGACGTCGGCGCCTTTTATGCCTTCCGATTTTTCTTCGTTGATATAACCCTGATAATCTATGATTACGAAATCGCCCGTGGCCGCAGGACGGTCGGTGATAATTTCGAGTTTGGCGTGGCGGTTTCTCAGATCTTCGATTTTAGAATCGATCTCGGCGTCTTCGACTGCGATAGGACCGCCGGTAAGATGAATGCCGTTATATTCTTTAATGTCAAAAACGGGTTCTTTCTGGATCTCGATTTTGAATACGAGGGGCTTTCCTTCTTCGATGAAAACGTCTTTCAATTCAGAGCCGATCGGGCGGATGTTCTGGTCGTTGAGCACTTCGATGTAAGCGGGGGTCAATAATTCCTTCTGCGCCTCTTCGTAGAAATATTCTTTGCCGAAACGCATCTCTATTATGCTGCGGGGCGCTTTGCCGCGGCGGAAACCGGGGATGTTGACCTTGTGGACCACTTCGCGGTAGGCTCCGTCAATGGCTTTCTGCACTCTGTCGGCGGCGACCTCTATTTCTAAAAGCACCTTGTCCTTGTCGATCTGCTGAACGTTCAATACCTTCGTTGATTTTACATGCGACATTATTAACTCTCCTAACTATTTATTTATTTTCTTCTTAAGCTGCGTTTGAGCATTTTATTTTAACATATTTTACGAATATTTTCAACACTTTTATTAAATATTATATCAATTAAATAAATTAAATAAAAATTGACAAAATCATATTTTAGTGTGATAATTAACATATAAGTTTAAATTTTATTAAATACAAAGGAGTGCGTTTTTATGATAACTAAACAGAATTTTTCCTTTTATCTGATAGCCATTCTGCTTTTTTCATTCCTGATATTGCCGTTTTCCTCGGCTTTCGCGGCTAACCCGGTTTCGCCCGCCAGCGGCGAGGTTTTAAAGACCCTCACGCCCGAGCTCAGCTGGAGCGCCGATAAAGACGCCGTCAAATACGATATCTGGATACTCAAAAAATCCAAGAAAATGTTCGGTTTATACATGTTTCTGGGCCGCTCCATACGCGACGCGGCTGAAACGAAAACGAAGGTAAAAACCGGCACGCTCGAAGACAACTCCGATTATCTGTGGACGGTAAGAACTATCACCAAATCTTCCGCCATCGGCAATTTCGGAAAAACATTCAAGTTTTCCACGGCCGTCAATCCTATCCATCAGACCCCTCAGCAGCCGACGTCGCCGGACACTTCGGCCGACCTTAACACCGTTTCAGGATTGCTCGCGGCTATAAAGGCGAAATTCGGCATCACCATGGAAAACGGCACCGCCGAATGGGTGCTTTCGAGCCTTCGCGTAGCCTATAACACGCTTTCGAAACTTCCGGCTAAATTCTACAGCTGCACCAAAAATATTCAGCGCATCTCTACGACCTCTCTCGGCGCCGGCGTCGGCGGTTACGTCAACAGCGGCGACCCGTCAAGATTATATATGACCAACCTCGGCGTGAATTACGACCTGGCCGGCATAATAGTCCATGAAATGACGCACTGTTTCCAGTTCAACGGCAATTACAGCACCGCCATGAGCTGGGCCAATCAGTTCTGGACGGCCCGCAATTCATACAACGGTCAGTGGCAGCCGGTATCCGCGCCCCCGACCGATTACGGCAGAACCAATCCGCTCGAAGATATGGCCGAATCGGTAAAATTGTACGTTACGAGCGCCTCGACGCTTAAATATAAAGACTCGGCGCGTTACGATTTTGTCAAAAACTACGTAATGAACGGGATGGAATTTTAATAAGGAAATCGATATAAAATAAAAATAAAAATTTCGCGCGCGGTTCATCCCGCGCGCTTTATTTAATAAGTCAATCAAATCAGTAAAGGGGAATTTCTAAAATGCAATTCAACGGAACCGATATCATAAAAGACGTTACGGAAAGATTTTTAAGATACGCCAAAATAAACACGCAGTCGGAAGACGGCGTCGAACGCGTCCCTTCGACTAAGTGCCAGCACGACCTGGCGGAACTTCTTTATAGCGAACTCAAGGGCTTCGGCATAAAAGAGGTCGAATACGACAAAGAGCACTGCTATATCTACGCAAAAATACCTTCGAACCGCTCACACAAAAGCGACGGTGGAATTTCGCCGGTCGCCTTCATCGCGCACATGGACACCTCGCCCGAATCGAGCGGCGCGGGCGTAAAACCGATCGTCCACAAAAACTACGACGGCAAGGTCATTAAATATCCCAAAAATTCAAAATTAAGCCTTTCGCCGCAGGAATCGCCCCAGCTCGCCGAAGAGAAAGGCCACGACATAATAACCAGCGACGGCACGACGCTGCTGGGCGCCGACGATAAGGCCGGCGTCGCCGAAATAATGACGGCCGCGAAAATACTCGCCTCGAAAAACTGCGACATAGACCACGGCGACGTTTATATAGTATTCACGCCCGACGAAGAGGTCGGCAACGGCACCGCGCATTTCAACATGAAAAAATGCCGCGCCAAATTCGGCTACACGCTCGACGGCGAAGAGGCCGGCGAGCTCAACTGTGAAACCTTCAACGCACGCGCAGCGCACATAGAGTTCCATGGCGTCAACACCCATCCCGGAACGGCTTTCGGCCGCATGAAAAACACGGTTTACGCCCTGGCTGAGTTCATAAATAAAATACCGAGATCGATGCGCCCCGAAACCACTAAAAACAGGACGGGATTCTTCCATCCGCTCAGAATCGAGGCCGACGTTGAGCATTCGAAGGTAAAAATGATAATACGCGATTTCGACGAAAAAAAGATGGACGAAAAATGCGACAAGCTGAAAAGCATCGTAAAAGCAGTCGAAAAAAATCACGGCGGTATTAAAATAGAACTGAAAATAACCGATCAGTACCAGAACATGGGCGTGATAATCAAAAAGCACCCGAAACTAATGAAGCTGACCGAAGAGGCCGTCGAGCTCGCGGGTCTGAAGCCTTTCTACCAGGCGATACGCGGCGGCACCGACGGAGCGCGCCTCACGTTCATGGGTCTTCCTACGATGAATTTATTCGCCGGAATGTTCAACCCGCACAGCAAAAACGAATGGGCCTCCACGCGCATAATGGAATATGCGGTATTAACGATATTGAATATTTCAACGCTGGCTTAATCGATGATTTATTAAATAATTAAATAAAATAAAACGCGATAATCTAACATATAAAATAAGCGTAAATATATTCAATATTTCGAATATGTTTACGCTTATTTTTTTATTACTTGATTTAATTATTTTTTATTATTTTATTCAGTTATTCTTTTTTAAAAACTCCCATAATTTCGCCGTAATAGATCGTATGAAAATCTCCGCCGGGATAATACTGCTGAGACAAAGACGCATCGAGCCTGGTTGAATCGACGTTGTTCTTATGCACTATCCTGCATTCGTAGTGCATGAGGCATTCCGCGATATGAGGCACCTTCACCCTGACGCCGTCTTCGCGCGTGAAAGAGCATTCGGCGAATTTGTCGCAGTCGCGTCCCGAGCGCGTTCCGCACAGCGCGAGCTGTTTTCCCATTTCAGGAGGCGGCACAGAAACGACGAACTCGTCGTGGGAGTTGATCAGGAAAAACGAGTGGCGCGAAGGCCTGACGAGCACCGTCATTATGGGTTTTCCCCATATCACTCCGAGCGTCGCCCAGCCGATCGTCATCGGGTTGGGGGTTTCCAGACCGGTTATCAGAAAGGCTCCGCGGCCGCGCAGGGCGTCTATCAGCAGATTATATTCGTCGAAAATACCTATCTCTTTAAGCATATTTTTCCTCCCCGCCGGATCCCGCCAAAGGCTGGCCCGGCCGTTATAATCTTAATCGTTAATATTATTTTTTATCTTCTTCTTCGCCGGGACCCGCGCCCGAACCGTTACCTTCTTTGCCTCCGGTTTCTCCCTCGCGCGGAACGGCGGCCATAAGGTTAAAAAGCCAGTAACCGAGCGCCGCGATAACGATTATCACGATAACCGTCAGCAGGGCCTTTTCAACTTCCGGCCGCATCGGCTCCTTCGCCTTCTCTTCTTTATAGGAGGCATTAAGCGTAAGCGGGCCGCCGGAGAGCGTCGAGTAATTCTGCTTATGCCAGTTTCTCTCGTTTATGAAACTCGAGATGTCGTATTCGGGCCTTTTCAAAGTTTTATTTCCGAAACAAATGTAGTAGCCGGCGGAGGCCGCGGCAGGCGCGAAGAACAGATTTTTTCTGACGAAGGCGAAGCTGATCTTATTGACCGCGAGCGGCGGGTTGTTTTTATTTTCTATGACGAACCTGAAAAAGCGGTGCTTCGGCGACGAGTACCACCAGTCGCCGCGCGTCGTCCTGTATTCGTCGAGAGGTATGTTGTAGACGCTGAAATCGGCCATATAACGATAAGAATCGTCAACGCCGGTTTCGCTGTAATAAACTTTAACGTTGCGCCTGTAATAGGCGGCGGAAATGTCGAAAACGATGCGGTCGAAATATAGATCGGCCTCGATGTCTATGACGGTGTTGTTCGCTTTATCGGTTGTTATATTCAGTTTATCGAATACTTTTTCGTCGTAATTTTTCGTGCCGTCTTTTTTTACGTTAAAAGCGGTTCTGGCGTTGACGCCCTCTATTTTCAGCTTCTGCTCGTTGAATTTATCCACGCTGAAATCAAGGCCTTCGTAAGACAGTTTTATGGACTGACCGGAGCCGCCCTTTGAAGGCGCGGAATTTTTTATTACGAACTTGTAATATTTAAAATCGCATTTACGGCCTAATTTGAAATCGGTCTTTCTGTAATTGACCTGCGACGAAAAATCGAAAACGGGCTCCTCGGCGAGCTGTTCCCAGTTCTGATCGTCGTTTCCGCCGTATAATATGACATGTTTTTTAAAATCGGTGTTGAAGGTTTCGATCTCGAGTATCTCTACGGGTTTGCGCTTGTCGGGCATCTTCATTACAAGCACGGCCGAATCAGTTTCATCGCGGTAATCCGACACGCTCATCGAATAATAATTGTTCACGTATTCGGGCGGCGTGCGGTCGTCCAGGATAACGTAAGGAACCTCGGCGGAATCGGCGCTCAGCACCCTTAGATCTTCATAGCCGGCCCTGGAGCGTTCCGCCATTTCGACCGTGAGCGGCGCCATGTATATGTTATTCGGGGCGCCGGAAGCCTTCAGCTCGACGCTGTACATGAATTCTTTCATTTCAAGCGCGCCGGCGGGGCTTATGAAGAGCCCGAGAGCGAGCAGGATCGCGGCTATAGCGGATAAATTCAATTTCGTTCGCATATCATTTCCTTCCTTCCTCAATAAAAGCGGCCATGAGTTTATCTTTGAACTTATGGTAATAAAACGATACGGTGACCATGATGACTCCCAGGACCATGAACGACAATATGCGCCACGGCGTGCTCATATCGCCCATGTCGAATAAAAAGACCTTTATGAGCGTCAGCAGGAACAGCGCGATGGCGGTCTTGCGGACGCCGTATTTATTGTAAACGAACCCGATCACCATGAGCGCGGCCGCGAAGCAGGCCCAGAGCCCGGAAATGAAAGCGAAGCGGGCCGCGGGAAGGTAATCGAAGAAAAAAGCCGCCGTTTCGATGTTAAGAAGCACGAAAAGGCACATCCCGAAAATCGTGTATATTACGGTGGAATCGGGTACGCCGCTGATTATCTGCATGACGCCGTGCCTGCGGGCAACCGTAGCCGCCGCGAACAGCATCGCCAGAACGCCTATCCATGCGATATAACGATCGACTAGAAGGTAGGTGAAATCGGGTATGATCCTCATGTGGTCGCTGTCGAGGTGAAAGACGCCCGGCGTCGGGTAATCGATGAATATAAGTTTGAATATCGATATCGCGAACATTACGTAGGCGCCGGCGTAAACCGCGCCGCGGTTGAGTTTCGCCGCCATAAGAAGCAGCGTGAAAGCCTGCGCCGCCCAGAAAAACGTCACCCAGTGGTTGGAGAATATCATCGGTATGGTGATTATCAAAAACAGCGATGCCAGCGCGAGCATCACGACGAAAGCATCGGCGAAACGCTTGCCCTGCTTGAACAGATGCGACGCCATCGACAGGAATACCGCGGCATAAAAGACCGTGACTATGCTCACGTAATACGAAGCACCGAAATGGAGATTGATCATGTTGTAACTGTAACCGAAGCCGATGAATGCGTTGAGCGTCATGACAAGAAAACCCATGAAAGGGGTATCTTCCGTCTGGATCTTGAGGAACTGGTATGCGAAAGGCGCAATGCTGTATATGAAGTAAAATAAATTAAGGAATAAAATGGCGCCCCAGAAACGTTCGTCGGTATAATATTTAGCGTACCATCCGGAAAAAAGTATGTAGGTGCCGGCAAAGCCGAGCGTATTCAATAAATTCCAGTTCTTCTTGAACGCCACGAACAGCACGCCCAGATTTAAAAGCGTCATGTAAGCCATCAGGCCGTAAAAATTGTCGCGGCCAGAGCTTACGAGCACCGGCGTCAGAAAGCCGCCGATGAGGCCCAGCACGGCGAGCCATCTGACGTCGAAGCGTATGGCGAGCGCGCAGGCGAGCACCGTTATCATGATCATTATCAGGAAAGAGAACTCCTGCTCGATGACGGGCGGTTTATACAACTGAAAGGCCGCGAAAGCGGCGAAGTAAAAGACGGCTATCGAGCCGCCGATCATATAAAGTCCGAAAGTCGCGAAACCTTTTCTCTGGTGAAATAAATTTCCAAGGCCGAGAAAAGTTATGCCGAGAAGGTAGGCGAGCGCCACCTGTCCTGCGGGGCCGATGAGTTCGCGTTCGAAAGAGTATTTCAGGAAATATCCGACGCCGAAAACGATAGTGATGATGCCCACGATCAGCATCCACTTCTGCCCGACGACCAGCTCAAAATCGCCGTCGACGGAATCGGCGGTATCGGCGGGCGGACGCTGGTCGCGATAATCGCTTCCGGGCGCCGGCTGCCTGAAAGTCTCGCTCCTTTTTTCGCCTATGACCTTTTTCGCTTCATTCACGCCCGAAGACGCGTTAAAAGCGCTTTTCCGGGTTTCCTGTCCGCCGGCTCCGGTCTGCTGCTGTTGCTGCGAAGGCTGCTGGAGCGGGGGCTCGATAACGGTCTGCTGCTGAGAAGGTACCTGTGGAGGCGGAACCGGGGGAACCTCCCGCTGAACGCCGGACGGTTCGTCCGGACGCCGGGGCTGAGACGAAGGAGGCGCCTGAGGGGTTTGCTGAGCGTTCTGAAGAGCAGATGGACTTCCCGCGCCTCCGGCCGCCATTATGTCGGAGCCGAGGATCTGCTCGTAATTTTTTATCTTTTGCGATAATTTCGAAAGCCTTTCGGAAACGTTACTTTCAACCGCCATCAAATTTTTGAAGTCGTTTTTCAGATCGAAATAAAAAAATATTTTTTTATAGGTTTCTTCGCCGAATGAAAAGCCGCACGCATTGCATTTTTTCGCGGCGAAACTGATCGGTTCCCCGCATTGGGGGCACTTTAAAATACTTTCTGGACCGTTCAAAAAAATCACTCCTTCGCCGCCGCCGCGGCCGGCTATTTAGCCGAAATGGGTATGGGTATGCTTTTAGACATATCCGGAAGCTCGGTCAGCGCCATATCCGCGGCCTGCCTTATAAAAAAAGCCAGATCGTAACCGCGGCCGTTAAAGATAACTCTGAGGGGAAATTTTATTCTGTGGTCGTATATATCGATCTTATTTGAATAGACCGTGACTTTTTTTATGTTTTTAGACGCGTACATAAGGACGTCGAGGTTTTCAGAAAAAGTTTTATTAACGCCGAGATAAGGAAGTTTGGAATCTATGATCTGATAGATCGAAGAGAACGCTTTGTCGGGCGAGTTGAACGGGGGTGCCGCCTCGACATCGGAAAAAATATCGATATCGCTCACCGCGAGTGGAACGGTTTTTCCAAAATGCAGGTTGATTATATTGACGGCGTTGCCGCGGTCGTCGAGGATGCTTCCGGTGTAAGGTGTTGCGATGCCCATCTGGGTCATGAGCGCGGTCTTGTTATATTCGCACACGCGGCTTATTTCATAAAGCATCGTTTTATAGTCGGGCTTTATGATCACTCCGGCGCGGCTTTTAGCTGCTATCAGCCGCGAGGCGCTTTCGTAACCGGATATGATTTCGGGCCCGAAAATATCTTCGGGCGTGCCGGTTATGTCATTATCGGCAACGACGAGCCTCTTTCGGGTGTTCGCCAGACTTATCTCCACGCTGGCCTTTTCGATAAGATAAGCCGTGAAAAACAATATTCTGCCGATCTCGTTCGCGCCGCTTTCGCTGATGAATTCCTTGAGCCTGGCTTTCGACCTTAATATGTTCGTCGATTTCGAACCGCGATCGAAGGCGACCGTAAAATCTCTGATATTTTTAGCGCTGAGCATGGCTTCACCGAGGGCGCGCCTGTCGTTCGAATAATTCGACCGCATTTTATCGGACACGCTGATGATGTAATTATCGCGGGTGAATTCGCCGCGGTATTCGCGGTAAAAATCTTTATGAAACGAAACCAGCCGCGGTACTTTCACAGAATCGAGATTGAGCGCGGTAACCGCGGAATTATTTACGGTCGACGCTTTCAGGAGTACATGATTATAGAAAGGGCGCGCGACGTAAAATTTTTTGACGTATTTCGAAAACACCCTTTCCGGTTTTTCATAATCGACGTCGGTCTCGAGTTCTTCGAGCGTCTTCGCACTGCGCGAAATGAAGGCCGGCGAATTATTGACCATGTACATTCCTATTTTTTCATACATGCCGTTATTTTTCAATACTATCAGCTTCGATGTGATAGTTCCGCTCGCCGGCTTTATTATCTCGGAAGAATTTCTTACGGTTTCGCACACCATGTCGAACGCAGTTTTGAGCCTGAGATGATCGTCAAGATACTTTTCGAGCCGGTCGCGCCAGAGCATGTGACGAAATATCAGCGCGATAAAAGACATCACGAGCCCGAGAAGGGCCGTGTACATAAGCAGCTCTACGAGAGTATATCCGCGTTTTTTTAATTCGATTCGCATCTTTTCCAACCCGACTTTAAAAATTATTTTTTAATGTTTCAGTTAAGTTCTATGTCGACGTATTCGAAATCGTCGTCCGGGCTCACGATCTTTTTGTAGTTGAACATCCTAAGCGGCGACGTGCCAGGAATATATCGCGCCAGGACATATTTTGAAGCGTTTTTATAATGGCCGGCGGACCACATCAGAACGCCGAGGTATTCGCCGATCTTGAAATCGGAGTCGAAATTCTGTATGATAGCAGGTATATCGATTATGGTAACGCTGAATTTGCCGTCGAAGTAATTTTCGGAATAAGTGTTGGTGAACCCGAAAGAAAAGCTGGCGGCGCTTTTGTATATTCGGGAATCGAAGCCCTGCAGGACGATAAAAGCCGCCGCGCGGGTGATACCGGCCTGGGCCATATATTCGGCTTTTTTCAGATTGACGGCGAGATTTATCGCGCGGGCCGCCTGCGAAGTATAAAGCTGGATCGAGTAGATCGCTATGGATAAAATTATTACCAGCGTCACCACCAGCGGTATTGAAAAGCCTTTATTCGATTTTTGATCTAAGCGTTTGTTTATCATGCGACCGCCGTTACAACGATGTATTGAAAACGAATTTTTGCGGCCATCCGGAATTGGTCTTCCAGCCGGCCTCGGCCTCTACTTCGACCACCAGGGCCTTTATGGTCTGCCCGCTGAAAGCGGACACGGTGCTTATTACATGTTCGGAATTAATCGTTACTTTAATATCGTACTTTTCGATTTTTTTTTCGATAACGGCGCCCGATGAATAAAGATTCCTGAAAACGGCCGGCTGTATAACCAGAAGCGATTTAAGCCTTTCTATTTCCATGGAAAGATAGTTCGATACTTTATAATAGTCGACCGCGCTTTCGGCTTCGCGCGTGGACTGTATGAAAAGCTGTATAAGCGGCGTGAGCGTTGTCGCGAAAATAAGTATGGCAAGCAGTATCTCGGTGAGAGAATACCCGCGGTCGCGGTTCATTTTATTAATCAAGCGCGGCTCCTTCTTATAAGGGAGAATATTTTACCGGACGGTTCCATGTTTTTGTTTATTATAACAAATAGATGTGAATAAGTCAATTGAAGGCAATATATTTGCGCCGGTTTATAAAAATGATCACCAGATATAATCTTTAGCGTTATCGCGGACGCTCTTTGCGCTGAGAATATGCATAACGCGTAGTTTATCAAGTGTAATGCGCGAGAACTGCCCGAGCGGAACGTAAACTATCTTTTTGCCGAGCCTGGCGGCCACGGTTTTAAAAAAAGTGCGCGGCGGCTTTTTCGCGCAGTATACGACGAATTTTTCGATCGAGTAGTCGAGCGCAGCCAGAAGCAGCGTTTCAGACTTTGTTTTGGCCATGAAATAAGACGGATCGCGCCAGATATCATAGAGGCGCAGCGGCGGGTATGAAAGCATGAAACCGCCGTATTCACAGCGCGAAATGCCCGGGCCGACGATCTTATCGCCCGGAACGCTCGAATAGAAAGCCATATCGGACTCCTGGCCGTGCTCGCCCAGCCAGGTCATTTTATAAGGATATTTTTCGTAAGCCGCCGCCGTTGCAGGCTGGTCCTCGTCGAATATCATCACGACCGTTCCCGCCGCACCGTGAGCGTTGCGCCCTACCCTGACGTATATGCGCTTATCGACATGGTAATTCCTGATGGTCTCGCGCATATCGACGCCGTCCATAAGCGATGTCGAAAAAGGTTCCACGCGTGCCTGCTCGTCGTTAAGTAGGCTTTTCGCCTTTTTGCGGAGGTAATCGCCGAAATTTTCGATCACGATATCTTCAGGCTGGTAAGAACATATAGAGTCTTCGTTGTTCTTCCATTCGCGCAGCCAGTCGCCTTCCTTCGCCTCTTTTTTTCGTTTTTTCAGGCCGGGAGCGAACATCTGCTTCACCGACTTCATCCGGCGGTGGAACCTTATGAGCTTGCCGTCGATCTTAAGGTCGTTCAGGCCGAGCTCGAGCGTCACGAATTTATGGGAATTATCGATCCACGGATAATCGACGGCCCTCTGGAAAACTTCATAGGCGTAATTATCGTCTACGGAGGCGCGCGCCGCCATCAGCAGATCGTAAAGGCCTGGCGCCAGGGCGCCCTTTAATTTAACGTAACTGGATAGAAATTTAAGCATCACGACGAAATAATTATGGCCGATCTCGGTTCCGGCGTTTTTATGGTAATCGACCGCCGCCAGTTTCAAAAGCTTCAGATTCAGCCTGGCGCGGTCGAGAGAGGCCGGCTCGGGGAAATTGAACGATTCTTCCGTCTGCATTACTTTCAGAGTATATTCGACACTACTGATATTATCTTTTGCGGACCCGCGGCAGCCTGAGCCGCGCTCCTCATCTTCCTTCGCGCCAGGGTCGTTTGCGGCGTCAGGGGCAGTCCCGGTCCCGAAAGAACCGGCGTTTTTCGAAAAAAAATCGACCTTTAAAACATTATCCTGCGGGATATTTTCGACGGGCGAATCGACGGCCGGCTCATCAGCGGAAGGGGGAGCGTTTTTGAACGCCTCGAAATGTTTTATGATAAAAGGAGACTCGCTTAAAACGCTTTCGTGAGATGATTTCGCGAGGTTGGCCAGGTATACCCTGCCGACCTTTTTATTATAGAAAGGCAGTGTGTTTTTATAGTCGAGCATTTTGAATATCGCGGGATAATGGTACATACCGCAGACGAAAAGCACCTTCGAATGCTTTTGCGCCAGTGCTTCGAGATTCGCCGCCATGAACTGCTCGCGCATGAGGTCGTCGTGGCCGCGCTCGTTGAGCGGTGCGGCGCCGTTCGCCTTATAATATTCGGCGCAGTAATTGACGAACCCCGCGCCCCGCACGGAATAGGGATCGGGAAAAGAGTCGCCGTGGTCGCGGTAATCGTCGATAAACCGATCAATGAAATAAAGCGAGCCGGCGCGGCCCGGAACGAACGCCCGCGCCGCCTCGCACATCGCGTCCTGCGGCTCGATCAGATGGTAGCACAGCGCGCCCCCCGTTTCGACGCACACGGCGGAAATATAAGGCAGTCGAGCGACGCCGTCAATGTAGCTGTGCTTCATGAAATCGGGAAGTTCAAGGGCTACGGCGTCGAATTCGACCCCCTTCATTATAAGCGAAGCCGTCACGGCGAATTCAAGCCTTCCGTGCAGCGACGGCAGAAAGTAAATATTGTTTTTGACCAATAGATCGGAGCCGGTATATTCGCCGATATCGACATAAAAGGACCGCCGGCTGTCGTTATTCATATCCATAAATTGTAAGCCCGCTTTTTTCAGGAGTTACAGTAGATGAGGCCCTCGATGCCGATGACCATTTTAATCGCCGCCTTGATCGACGAGATCAGCTCGTTGCCGGGGTCGAATTCGCTTTTTTCGAGTATGGCCGACTTATAGCCGGAATTGATTATTTTAAGCGCGTAGCGGCCTATATTAATGCCGTCGCGGACCGTATAGCGTTCGTCCGCCGCGTGAGAGTTCTGCAGGAAATCGACTATATAATTCAGCGCGCTTTCAGGGGCGCCACCGAGATTATATTTCAAAATAAGAAGTTCCTCGCCGCGATCGGGAAAATCGATATATATCTGGGGCTGCAGCCTCGAATGGATATACTCGGGAAGTTCGTACGTCGAAGCGTCCTCGTTCATCGTGACGCATATGCGAAAATCCTTATGGGCGGATATCTTGATGCCGGCGATTATCGATTCGACGTAGCGCCTGGTGTCTAAAAGCGGCGCCAGCGAAGCCCACGCCTTTTCGCTCATGCGGTTGCCTTCGTCGATTATGCACACGCCGCCTTTTATCATGGCGGTCACCAGCGGAGAGGCGACGTATTGGATGGAGTTGGCTTCCCCTATGACTGGAGTAATGATAAGGTCTTCAGGACGGGTATCCATCGTGGCCTGAAATAAATAGACCGGCCGCTTGAGCATCGTAGCGGCGGTATATGCGAGCGTTGTTTTTCCGACCCCCGGTTTTCCGGTCAGGCGCGGATTGAGGGGATAATCGCCGTC
>Ga0209212_1001027_pt1 | contig 48357 bp, 47 predicted proteins | sample RifGroC2_FD_183996 | JGI IMG/M metagenome (GOLD analysis project Ga0209212, IMG submission 183996) | Groundwater microbial communities from Rifle, Colorado, USA - Groundwater C2 (SPAdes) (version 2) | ecosystem: Environmental > Aquatic > Deep subsurface > Groundwater | place: Rifle, Colorado... | reverse complement strand
CCGTATGTTTTAATACTGGGACAGAAAGAAGTTTTGGAAAATTCCATTATGGTAAGGGATATGGGCACGGGAGCCCAAGAATCGGTTCCCATGGAAAAGGTCGTGGAAATTATAAAGAAAAAAATAACAGGCAGGAAATAACTTTTTATGATTGAAGTAAAAAAGAAAGAAAACGAATCGGCAGCCGGTTTAATGAGACGTTTCAGCCAAAGAGTCAAGTCTTCGGGCAATTTGCCAAAAGTAAGAAGCTTGAGATTCAGAGCCAGGCCGAAATCAAAACTGAAGAAAAAAGAAGACGCTTTGAAAAAAGTCGCTTACGCCAAAAAAACCGACCTTCTAAGAAAACTGGGAAAGATAGAATAAAAAGAGTGATGAAAAAATCTTGGCTCAAAGTTAAAAACCGGGTGTTGGGAAAAAAATACGACCTGAGTTTTTCTTATGCCGAAAGCGATGAGATGAACAGGCTAAACAAGCTTTATCGCAAGAAAAATTATTCCGCCAATGTTTTGTCTTTTCCTTTATCCGAAAATGAAGGCGAAATTTTGATAAATAAAAAATATCAAAAAAACGGCGGGCTGTCTTTTTATCTGTTTATCCATTCCCTGTTGCACTTGTCCGGCTTAAAGCATAGCCAAAAAATGGACGAAAAAGAACTGGAAATAATGCAAAAATTTTATCCGAAAAAATACAAAAAAATAATGGCGGATTTCTGACGCCGTTATCCACAATTACTAAAATTACTAATTTGCCGGAGTTGTTATATAATATGGACATTATATGGCTCGCAATATCATAACCGGCCTTGATATCGGCAGCTCTTCAGTAAGGGCTATTGTCGTTGAGCGGAAAAAGGACGGCTCTTTGCACATATTGGCGGCCGCTCAAAAAGAATCCGAAGGGGTAAAAAGAGGTTATATCAATAATCTTGAAGACGCTTCTAAAACAATCTCCACAACCGTAAAATCACTGGAAAAAATTTCCGGCCTGTCCATAAGAAACGCTATGGTTTCGGTCGGAGGCATCAGCCTCGGCTCTTACCGCTCTAAAGCGATGATAAGAACTTCCAAAGCTGACGGCGAAATCACCGACCACGACATCAAAAGACTCATCGCTCAAAGCGAAGCCAATCTGGCCAATATGGCCAACAAGAAAGTGATTCACTCCATCCCCCTTTCCTTCAAAGTTGACAATGCGATAGTCCATGGCCGGCCGACGGAAATGAAAGGCGTGAAGTTGGAAGTGGAAACTCTTTTAATCACCTGTTTAAGCCAGCACTTGTCCGACCTTATAAAAACAATTGAAGCTTCCGGCTTGTCCGTTGATGACATCGTCGCCTCTCCCTTGGCCACCAGCTACGCCGTCCTGACAAGACAGCAGAAAGAAACCGGCTGCGTTATGGCCAATATCGGCGCCAGCACCGTTTCCGTGGTTGTGTTTGAAGACGGCCTGCCAATATCTTTGGAAGTTTTCCCTATCGGTTCTTCGCACATCACCAACGATATCGCCCTGGGACTGCAGGTCCCGCTGGACGAAGCGGAGAGAATAAAAATAAATTACGGAACGGAAAACACCGTATCCAAGAAAAAATTGTCCGACATAATAGAAGCCAGATTAAACGACATTTTTGAAATGATAGAAAATCATCTGAAAAAAATAAACCGAAACCAAGTTCTTCCGGCCGGCGCCATTTTAACCGGAAGCGGTTCCAATTTGTTCAGCGTGGAAGAAATCGCCAAAGCCTCGTTGAGGCTTCCGGCAAAAACCGGAATTCTTATGCCGTCCAACAATCATTCGCTTATCATAACGGCGCCGACGACAAACTTAAGAGATCAGATTCTCAACGATCCGGGCTGGTCCGTCGCTTTGGGGCTCTGCGTTTTCGGATTCAACAATAATCATTATTTGTATGAGAGCGAAAAAACGGCCAAGGGCGGGGGCAACATATTGCCCGCGATTAAAAAATGGCTTCATAATTTGTTGCCGTAAAAAAGACCGCCACAAGGGCGCTTCCATTTTCTAAAGCGGAGTACCGCCAAGAAAATTAGGTCGCTTGACCGTAAAAATCAAAAGAGTTAGACTTAATGCAATATGACAAAAGTCAATCCGGAAATAGAAGCTTTCGCGAGAATAAAAGTAATCGGAGTCGGCAATTCCGGCAATAATTCGGTCAATCATATGATCCGTTCCAAGGTTAAGAATGTGGAGTTTATCGCCGTGGACACGGACGCCCAGAAACTCCACCACAGCATGGCCGGCAAAAAAATTCACATCGGCAAAAACATAACCAAAGGCTTGGGCGGAGGGATGAATCCTGAGCTGGGCAAAAAAGCCGCCGAAGAAACCAAAGAAACGATCCAAGAAAGCATCAAGGGGGCCGATATGGTTTTTGTCGCCGGAGGAAAAGGAGGAGGCACGGCCACCGGAGCTTTGCCGGTAGTGGCCAGAATCGCCAAAGAACAAGGTATCCTCACCATTGCGGTGGTTACCAAACCTTTCGGCTTTGAAGGCGCCCACCGTTCCAGACTGGCCGAGCAAGGATTGATAAATCTCAAAGAAGCGGTAGACGCCATGATCGTCATCCCTAACGACCGACTGTTGAGCATAGTCGGTAAAGAAACCACTTTCCTTTCCGCTTTCCAGATTTGCGACGATGTTTTAAGACAGGCTGTTGAAGGGATTTCCGACCTTATCACGATGCCCGGCATCATCAATGTGGACTTCGCCGATGTGAAAACGATTATGCAAAACGCCGGCTCGGCTCTGATGGGCATCGGTTACGGCCAGGGAGAAAAAAGAGCGGAAGAGGCGGCCAAAATGGCCATCAATTCCCCCTTGCTGGATATTTCCATTGAAGGAGCCAAGGGTGTCTTGTTTGCCATTTCCGGCGGACCGGACCTGACCATGGTGGAAGTTCAAAACGCGGCCACCATCATCACCGAATCAATAGACCCGGACGCCAAAGTCATCTTCGGCACAATAAACGACGAACGGCTGAAAAAGGGCGAGATCAAAGTTACCGTCATCGCCACAGGGTTTCCGGCGGAAAGATTGTCCGGTAATTCTTCCGGCATAATCAGAAAAGCTCCTTTGCCTTCAAACGCCAATTTGGCCAACGAAAACAAAGACTTGAAAGACTTCAAAGATTTCCGGGAAAAAGCCAAAGAAGACAAAAACAAAGACCAAGGCGACAAAGGTAAAGAAAAAGACAACGACTCTTGGGATGTCATTCCGGCTTTTCTAAGGAGAAATAAGTAAGAATAATTTGAATTATGAAATAATGTCGTTCGCGACGTCTTGCGCAGCGCGGCGGCGCGAGCAGAGCAAATTTTCAGCAGAAAATTATGCGAACCGAGCGAATGATATTATTTCGTAATTCAAGAAAGTTTACTCTTTAGATAATCATACGCCGACAGAGCCGCTTTGGCGCCTTCTCCGGCGGCAATAACACATTGCTTGTATTTAACATCCGTCACGTCGCCGGAAGCGAACACGCCATCAACTGATGTTTCGTTGGTTTTCGGGTCTATGATTATTTCGCCGTATTCGTTTGTTTCCAAAAAATCTTTTACGAAAGCCGAGCTGGGCGACCAGCCGACATTCACGAAAATTCCTTGGGCCGACAATTCTTTCGTTTGACTGTTCTTCTTGTCCAAATAAATTATTTTTTCCATAAAAGCGCTTCCTTTTATTTCTTTTATTTCCGCGCCGATAATAAATTCAACCTTGCCGGACGCTTTCAATTTTTCTTGTAAAAACTCATCGCCTCTTATTTTAGTATCGCTTTCCATCACGTAAATTTTAATGGCGTATTTCAAGAGGTCAAAAGCCGAATTCAAGCCGGAGTTGCCTCCGCCGGCCACGACAACCGTCTTGCCGCCGAAAAGCGGCGCGTCGCAAGTGGAGCAATAGACCACGCCTTTGTTTTCAAATTCTTTTTCGCCCGGCACGCTCAGTCTTCTCGGATTTTTCCCTGTGGCGATTATTACGCTCTTGGCTGTTATTTTTTCTCCGGATTCCGTTTCAATCTCAAAAACATCTTCTTTTTTTGAAATCGTCTTGACGCCCGTTCCTGATTTTATCGGCAGACCGTATTTTAAAACTTGTTCTTTTATTTTATCAATAAGCCCCGGGCCGGAAATTTTTTCAAACCCGGGGAAATTTTCTATGCTTTCCGTCTGCAAAGTCTGCCCGCCGATTTCTTTGGTCAAAATAATGGCGTTAAGTTTCTTCCGCGCGGCGTAAATGCCGGCCGTTAAACCTGAAGTCGCTCCACCGATAATAACAAGGTCGTAAATCATAAAGTTTAAATTATTTTAATAACAGCCACGGGACAGACTTCGGCCGCTTCTTTGTTGCATTTTAGGTCTTCTTCGCTCTCGGAAATTTCCAACTCCGATTCATTCCCTTGCGCGTTTATTTTCCCGCCCTTCAATATAGCTTTGCCTTTTTCGTAATCCATATCCCAAAATTTCGGGCAAACCGCCGCGCACGACCCGCATCCGATGCAACCTTCTATGTTTTGAATTATTTTCGGCATTAAATAATTATACACTAAATTTCTAATTTGATAAAAACGGAGGGTACAGGATTTGAACCTGTGAGGGGATTTCTCCCCAACCGCATTTCGAGTGCGGCGCGTTAGACCACTCTGCCAACCCTCCACGCCTATTTTTAACACAAAATCAGGGCATTTACAATTGACTCAAGATAGGTTAAATTTATAGGGTTAATGGGCGGTTAGCTCAGTTGGTTAGAGCGTTACATTGACATTGTAAAGGTCAGAGGTTCGACTCCTCTACCGCCCACGGCCCTATCGTCTAATGGTTAGGACAACGGGTTTTCAATCCGTTAACCGGGGTTCGACTCCCCGTAGGGTCACATGATATAATAAGCAATAAGTTATTAATAATAATTTAAAAAAATGAACGATTATCGTTTGGCCGAAAAGTTGGAAAGAGTGGCTTAAGTAAAATTTTTATGAAACTTGGCATTATTTTGCAATCAAATAAACCAGAGCGAGCATGGAACACTTTCCGACTCGGAATCACCGCGCTCAAATCCAGCCACGCTGTGAAAATTTTCTTAATGAACGAAGGGTCTGAACTGGACTCAATTGCCGATAGTGAAAATTTTGATCTTTCAGCGAAAATTGCGGAATTCAAGAAGTTGAGTGGCGAAATTTACGCCTGCGGCACTTGCCTTAAATCGCGCGGCAAAGAAAAAAGCAATATTTGCCCGATTTCCACAATGGACGACTTATTGAAAATGATAGAAAGTTCTGATAAAATTTTAGTATTCTAGCAAAAATCCCAATATAATTTAATGACATCGTTTCAAAAATTTTTCTTGTTTCTGCTTCGCGTAACCGTCGGCTGGATGTTTTTTTACGCCGGAATCACTAAAGTCCTTGACCCGCAATGGTCGGCGGCCGGATATCTCAAAGGCGCAAAAGCTTTTACTTGGTTTTTCCAAACTCTTTTGGACCCAAATGTTTTGCCGATTGTAAACTTTATGAATAAATGGAGTCTAACCCTTCTTGGTATTTCTTTAATACTCGGCTTATTTGTCCGTTTTAGTTCCATCTTGGGTGTTCTGCTTATGGCTTCATATTATATAGCGCTAGGTTTTCCGTATCCAAATCCCCACTCTTACATAGTGGATGAGCATATTATCTATATTTCCGTCCTGCTTTTCTTCGCTTCCGTAAAAGCCGGAAGAGCTTTTGGATTGGACAGCAAGCGTGTCCATCACCATTCCGGTTTCAGAAAATGGCTGGGTTAAACTTATGATAACTTTCAACGACTTTCAAAAAGAAGCAGGCGAAGAAATCGTCTTAATAAAGCCAGCCAAAAAGATTCCCAGTGGAAGCAAATTGGGCTAATTCAACATCGCAAAACCGCAACTCCCTAGCTTTAACAAGGGTTTTTTGCTATATTGTCTTTTATGGATAAAGATAAAAACATCGCCCAAACAAGCAAAAAAATAATAGTTTTTTACCACGATGACCTGGACGGATTCACCGGCGCATGGGCGGCGTGGAAAAAATTAAAAGATAAAGCTTTGTATATATCCATGAATTACGGCCGGTATCCAAATGATTACTTTCTTCAAATAAACGGCAAGAAAATTTATTTTATTGACTGTTTCATTGACCTGGACGAAATGAAAAATCTGGCTGAAAAGAACAAAGTTATTTTGATTGACCACCACCTTTCGTCAAAAGAAATTGCCAAAGTTCTTCCCGAAAGTTTGCATGACATAACTAGATCCGGCGCAGTTTTGAGCTGGCAATATTTCCATCCAAACAAAAAAATACCTCGTTTTCTTCTTCATATAGAAGACGAGGATATTTGGAAATTCAAACTGCCGTTTACAAGAGAAATATCAGCCGTTTTGGAGCTTTATGATTTTGATTTTAAAAAATGGGATAAGTTGGTGAAAATTTTTGAAAGCAAGGATAAGAAAAAATCTTCTGAACTCATAAAAACGGGAAAAATTCTTTTGAAATATCAAGGTGCGTTGATAAATAAAATCATTGAGCACGGACACAAAGCCGTTTTTGAAGGATATGAATCTTTTGTCGTAAATTCGCCTATTTTTATTTCTGAAATCGGCCATAAAATTTATGAAGGAACGGGGAAAATAGCCATCGTTTGGTCGCACAGAAAAAAAAGCGGAAACAAAAAAATAATAGTGTCGTTAAGATCGGACGGAAAGATAAATGTCGCCGAATTGGCGGGAAAGTACGGCGGAGGCGGACATAAAGCGGCGGCCGGATTCGCGATTGAAAGCGATATCAATTTCCCGTGGCAAACAAAATGATAATTCTTGCGATTGAAACATCTTGCGACGAGACGAGTGTCGCAATAGTAGAAGCCAAAGGCGGACTGGAAAATCCGTCTTTTGAAATATCGTCTAACACAGTTTTGTCGCAGATAAAACTGCACGCCAAATGGGGCGGGGTGGTGCCGATGATGGCGAAAAGAGAGCACTCAAAAAACTTGATTGCTATTTTGGAAAAGTCGTTAAGAAAATCAAGTTTTTTAATTTCTAAATCCGAATTTCTAATTTCTAATCAAATCCCAAACCTGCCCGTCCGGCAGGCGGGTTTCAAATTAAGAAAAATACAAAAAATACTGGAACGAGAGCCGGAATTGCTGGAACAATTTTTGAAATTTATTCCGACAATCAGGCCGCCGAAAATTGACGCCATCGCCGTAACAGTCGGCCCCGGACTGGAACCGGCGCTTTGGGTTGGAATAAATTTTGCCAAAGCGCTGGCGTTTGTCTGGAACAAGCCGATAGTGGCGGTAAATCATATGGAAGGACACATCGTCGCTTCGCTTCTAAAGGAAAAAATGAAAAGGAAAAATGAAAAAGTGGAATTTCCGGCAATCGCATTGTTGGTAAGCGGCGGACATACAGAACTTGTGCTTATTAATAAATGGGGTGATTATAAAATTATCGGACAGACCAGAGACGACGCGGCGGGCGAATGTTTTGACAAGACGGCGAGGATGCTGGACCTTCCCTATCCGGGCGGACCGCAAGTCGCCAAGCAGGCGGAAAACTTTAAAAAATATCCGCTTACTTTCCGTATGGGCGGATGGACGAGACGGGAGATGGAAAAAGAAGCTTTTAATATCAAACTTCCCCGCCCGATGATGGATTCTAAAGATTACGACTTCAGTTTCTCCGGACTGAAAACTGCCGTCTTGTATATGTTAAGAGATATGAAAGAAAGACATATAAATATCGGCGACTTCACGCCGATAATTTGCAATGAAATTCAGCAAGCTATTGTTGATGTGCTTATTTCTAAAACAATCAAAGCCGCCAAAGAATTCGGCGCCAAATCCATCATACTCGGCGGAGGTGTTGCCGCCAACTCTGAACTCCGCGCCCAAATGAAAAAGGCTGTCAAAGAGTTATCTTCAACAGCCTTGTATTTGCCTTCCGCCAAACTCACCACCGACAACGCCGCCATGATCGGCGCGGCGGGGTATCTGCGCGCCGTAAACAAAAATTTTGCTAGGCCGGAAAAATTAGTGGCTCAAGGAAATTTATCTCTTTAATTAACTCTATTTTTCTGCTAGAATAAAAAGTATATAAATCATATGTTAAATCTAGAGGAAAAATTGGCTAAACTTAAGGATTATTTCACCAAGAGAGAAGATGTTCTTATGGCTTTTGCGTTTGGCTCCCATGTCAAAGGACAAGCCACGACGGAATCGGATTTTGACATCGCCGTTTATTTTAAACCGGAAGGGAAAGAAATAGAATGGGAAGAAGAAAAGGAATACAAAACTGAAGATGAAATTTGGTCTGATGTGGAAAAAATCTTGGGAATAAACACGGACTTAGTTGTTTTAAACAGGGCGCCGTCAACGCTTGTCGATTCCATAGTAAGAGAAGGCGAACCGATAATCATAAAAAATAAAAAACTTTATTTTGATTTCTTTTTGCGCGCGACTTCAACAGCCGCCGACTTTAGGGATTTCGTCAAAGATTTTTGGGATATTAAAGAGAGATCGCGCTCGCTGTCACCCCAAGACAAAGAAAGGCTGACGAGAATTGTTGATTTTCTCAAGACTGAAATAAAAGATAAAGATAAATTTAAGGATTTGGATCAAAAAACCTATGAAAGAAACTCCGACATCAGAAGAAGCGCGGAAAGATGGGTGGAGAACATAGTCAACGCATCCATAGACATAGCCAAGATATTATTGGCATCCAACAAAGCAAAAATTCCCCAAACCTACAAAGAAGCTATACAAAAGCTCCCCATTGCTTTGGATTTTGATGAAAAAACGGCTTCCGGCATAGCCGAATTTACCAAACTTAGAAATGTTCTGGCACATGAATATCTTGACTTGAGATTCAACCAAATTAAAAAATTCATAGAAAAAATGGAGCCGCTTTATGTCTATCTTATTGATTACACTATAAAGATTTTACAGAAGTAAAAGATTTTTATTTTTACATTCGCTTTTTGTTTTTGGTTTATATTTCCCGAGTTAATGTTTTGACAGAAAGACGCGCAAATGAAAAAGGCTGTCGTTCGCGAATTTGCGAAAGCGACAGCCTTGTATTTGCCTTCCGCCAAACTCACCACCGACAACGCCGCGATGATCGGCGCGGTGGGGTATTTTCACGCGGTAAACGGCGACTTTGCCAAGCCGGAGAAAATTAGTGCCCAAGGGAATTTGTCCCTTTAGTAAAATCTTTTTTTCTGCTAAACGAGAATGAAAAAACAGTGGCCTAATTGCCCGTATAGAAAAATCTTTTGAGTTCGGCTTCAGGAATAAATGGCAAGAGTTTTTTAAAAATATTATGCAATGTTCCTCTGTCTATCTCTTTGTGATTTGGTATTGTCACCACTTGTTTGCTTTCGGAAACAATTCGCGCCAAATTGATATGGCTTCTTTTTTGCCGGCTAATCTCGAAACCATATTGTTCGCAAAAAATTATTACATCCTTGCCCGAAAGCCGTTTGAGTTTAGGCATAGAGAGATATTGGAATCTCGTAATTGATAAAAATGGAAGGAGTCCGGCTGACGGATTTTTCTTCCGCAATTTCTTCAAAATGAAGTTCTGTCGCCTCGCGGATATTATTCATCAGGTCTTCAAGATTCTTTGCTTGGGTAATTATGGCGAAATCATTCGCCGAAGCGGTGTAAAATCCGTCTTTCCCTTTTTCAATTGAAAATTGGATGATGTTTTTCATAATGACACTATACCCCGAATAATCAATCATCGCAAGCAAGCGCAAAAGGTGGTCAAGAACCGGGCAGCCGAATGAATATGATCCAACTCCTAACTCCGCGCGCAAATGAAAAAGGCTGTCGTTCGCGAATTTGCGAAAGCGACAGCCTTGTATTTGCCTTCCGCCAAACTCACCACTGACAACGCCGCGATGATCGGCGCGGTGGGGTATCTGCGCGCCGTAAACAAAAATTTTGCTAGGCCGGAAAAATTAGTGGCTCAAGGAAATTTATCTCTTTAATTAACTCTATTTTTCTGCTAGAATGGCGTTATGAATGATGAGAATCCGAATAAAATCAATGAAAAATTATTGAAACCTTACGACCCGAAGGAAACCGAGGGGCGGATTTATAACCTTTGGGAGGAAAGCGGGTATTTTAATCCCGATAATTTACCCGAAAGAAATGGCCAGACTTTTACCATTGCCCTTCCTCCGCCCAATGTGACCGGCACTCTGCATATGGGCCACGCCTTGAACGCCACCATTCAAGACATTCTTATCCGGCAAAAAAGAATGCAAGGGTATAAAACATTATGGATTCCCGGCACCGATCACGCCGGCATCGCCACTCAAAACGTGGTGGAAAAAGATTTGAAGAAACAGGGAATTTCCCGCCACGATTTGGGCAAAGAAAAATTCCTGGAAAAAGTTTGGGAATGGAAAGAAAAATACGGCAACATAATTCTAGACCAGCTTAAAAAAATAGGCTCTTCTTGCGATTGGTCGCGAACTCGTTTTACAATGGACGAAAGATACAGCGAGGCCGTAAAAGTCGCTTTCCTGCATTATCATAAAAAGGGCTGGATATACCAAGGCGAAAGAGTTATAAACTGGTGCCCGAGATGCCAAACTTCCCTGTCCGACTTGGAAATAGAACATTTGGAACAACAGTCCAAACTGTATTTTATAAAATATCCGCTAAAAAATAACAATGGTTTCATAACTGTCGCCACCACAAGGCCGGAAACGATGCTAGGCGACACAGCCGTGGCGGTCAATCCGAATGACGAAAGATATAAAAATTTGATAGGCCAAACATTAATATTGCCGATTCAAAACAGAGAAATTCCAATCATCGCCGACGAAAGCGTTGATAAAGAATTCGGCACCGGCGCCGTAAAAGTTACCCCCGCTCACAGCCTGGCCGACGCTGAAATTGCCGAACGCCATAAACTGCCTTCTATCGTCATCATCAACCAATTTGGCAAAATGACCGCCGAAGCCGGAAAAGAATTTGAAGGGCTTTCTACCAAGGATGCCCGGGAAAAAACGACAGAAAAGCTCCAGCAGCTTAACGCGATAGAAAAAACCGAAGACTACCCGAACAGAATATCAATCTGCTACCGGTGCAACACCGCCATAGAACCCCGCCCGAGCCGGCAATGGTTTTTGAAAATGGACGAGCTGGCAAAAAAAGCGATGGAGCCGATAAAAAACGGAGAAATGAAGTTCAACGACAAGCGCTGGGAAAAGATATATACGGACTGGATGTCCGGCATTAAAGATTGGTGCATTTCAAGACAAATATGGTGGGGACACAAAATTCCGATAGACGGCGTTGATGATGTTTTAGACACTTGGTTTTCATCAGCCTTATGGCCGTTTGCCACGCTCGGCTGGCCCGCCTCCGTTAAAACTTCGGCGGGCAAGCCGGAACCGACAGGAGACCCGAAAGAATTTTATCCGACGCAAGTTCTGTCAACGGATAGAGGAATTATCAATCTTTGGGTGGCGAGAATGATATTTTCCGGCTTGGAATTTATGAACGAAAAACCTTTTTCAAACATAATAATCCATCCTACGGTTTTGGCTAAAGACGGACGCAGAATGTCCAAGTCGCTGGGAACTGGAATTGATCCGCTGGTTTTGATTGACAAATACGGAGCGGATGCTGTTCGATTCGGCTTGATTTACCAAATGATGGGGGGACAGGACATGAAATTTGACGAATCCCACCTGCTGGCCGGCAAAAAGTTTGCCAACAAGTTATGGAACATCAGCCGCTTCGTGATTACACAAAACGGAATTTTCAACCCGCCTGCCGGACGGGCAGGTTTCCAATTTCCAATTTCCAAACAAATTAAAAATTCAAATCTATCAAAAGAAGACAAAGAAATTTATGAAAAAATGGAGCAAGTTATTGAATCGGTAACGGAAAATGTGGACAATTATAACTTCGGGCAGGCATTGCATATTATTTATGATTTTGTCTGGCATGATTTCGCCGATAAATACATTGAGTACGCGAAAACGAAAGAAGATGATATGATTAAAAAAACGCTATCTTGCGTTTTGCTGAATATAATCAAACTTCTTCACCCATTTATGCCCTTTATCACCGAAGAAATATGGTCGATGATTTCCGCCGATTCAAAAGAAAGTAAAATGTTAATCATTGAAAAATGGCCCAAAACTTAACAGCGTCAACTTTATTTTTTGCCATTGCCGGCGGCTTCATCCCTTCCCTGCTTTGGCTTTGGTTTTGGCTCAAAGAAGACAGCCATCCGGAACCGAGAGCCAGCCTGATTTACACCTTTATCGCCGGAATGATTATCGTCCCCATAGCCATGGTTTTTGAGTATTTTACTTTGTTTCAGGCCGGACTGGCCGGAAGTTTTTCTCTTTTGGCTTGGGCTTTTATAGAAGAAATTTTGAAATACGGCGCTGCCAGAAAAACAGCCTTTTGCAAATCATGTTTTGACGAGCCTATTGACGCTATAATCTATATGGTCACGGCGGCTCTGGGATTCGCCAGTCTGGAAAACACCCTTTTTATCATAAAAACTTTTAACGACGGAGGCACATTGTCGGGTTTGGATATCGGCAACATGAGATTTATCGGAGCGACGCTCCTGCACACCGCCTCATCGGCCATCGTCGGCGCTTTTATGGCTTTTTCCTTGAGAAAAAACAGGAAAAATCTAAGAAGAAATACTTACATCGGAATAGTTGTCGCCGGACTTTTGCACTTTGCTTTTAATTATCTTATAATAAAAAGCGGAGGCGGAAATATTTTGAAAGTATTGATTCCTCTTTGGCTTATTATAATCGCTTTAATTTTTATTTTAGAAAAGGTCAAGAGCAAGGTTAAATAAATAAATTTTTATGTCAAAAGAAAAAAAATCTTTTTTTGAAAGGCTAACAGGATCAGAGCCTGAAAATGCGGACTATGAAGGAGGCGAAAATTATGGCTTGCCAAACATAGGTTCGGAAGAAAAAACTTATGACGAGGAAGACGGTCAACTAGCTGTTGATGTGTTTCAAGGGAAAAATGAAGTAATCATCCAATCCATCGTGGCCGGAGTAAAGCCGGATGATTTGGATATTTCCATAAATAAAGATTCCGTTACCATAAGAGGAAAAAGAGAAAGCAATCGTCTCGTAGAAAAAGAAGACGCCGTTTGCCAAGAGCTTTACTGGGGCGGTTTCAGCCGGACGATTTCTTTGTCTGAAGAGATAGATGCGGAAAACTCCGAAGCCTCCACTAAAAACGGCATTCTGACCATCCGCCTTCCTTTTCTTCGCAAAGCCCCTGTCAAAAAAATACGGGTGCAGGAAGAATAAATTCTAAAATTTTGCCTAGGAGTGGAATCGAACCACCGACCCCAACTTTTTCAGAGTTGTGCTCTACCACTGAGCTACCTAGGCATCAAATCTTGCAACTTCTTTAAAAAGTCTGGTGATGTTGCCGAATTGATATTATTGCTTATTTCGCCGATATTTTCAACGCTGGAAGCAAGCCCTTTCAACATATCAACATATTGAGAAAGAAAAGGCTCTATGTAATAGTAAGTTCCGAAAGAAAGACCTAATATGAGCGTCCATTTTAAGACGCTGAATATGTTTCCAAAAATTCTGCCTCTGTTTATTTTCTTAAGAATCTTCAGACTTTCTTTGCTTACTTCTATATTTTCCCTCAATAAAACTTTTAGTTCTTCGTCCTCCATAAAAAATTACGGATTTCTGCCCGCCTTTATTTCGCTGATATAAAATTCGCCTTGCTTTTTAAAGCCGGGGTTGGCTTCAATCGCTTTTTCTATTTGCTCTATTGACTTGGTTCTATAGCCGGCCTGCAAATAAACCGCCGCCAAGTTCAAACGGTATTGAGCATTGGTCGGGTTTTTGTCTATAAACACTTTCAAAATCGCCACAACTTTCTCAAAATTATTCTTCTGGGCGTAGGCTTTCAAAAATCTTTCATCGTCCTGAATCGTTCCTCCGTGTTCCTTCATCAGCTCTTCGGCCAAAGCGTCTTGGCCGGCAAAGATGGCGGAAACGGCGTATATCCTTCTGGCCTCTCCGTTAGTTTGGTCCAGGTCAAAAGATTTCTTCAACGTCGCCATTCCGTTTTCATTGTCGCCTTTGTTCAAGTAAGAAGTTCCCAGTTCAAAATACAATTGCTGTTTTTTGGGGGCGATTTCAATGGCCTTGTTAAGCAAACTTATGGCTTCTTCGTATTTTTGAGTTTTGTTGTAAACGGCGGCCAAGAAAATCATTTCTCTGATATCGTTGGGATATTGCTCGTTCTGCTTTTTCAATTCGTCTATCGCGTAATTTGCGACTTTATCTTTGAACTCCTTGTCTAAATTGGGATTGCCGTAGACCTGCATGGCGAAACTGGAAAGATGCTCTCTGGCCTCCATACTGCCGAAAGAATTGTAAGAAATTGCTTTTTGAAATTCCGCGAAAGCGCCCGGGATATTGCCGGTTCCCGCCGCCTTAAAAGCGTTCAAAATAGTTTTAGACGCCAAGATGCCGGGAATATTGACGGAGTAAATCACAAAAATAAACACGGCGCCGATAATAACGGCATAAACGGCCTTGCCGTAATCGTTTTTGGCGGTTAAACCGCCAATTGGCGGTTTAACCGCCAAAAACTCGTTGGCCTTTGAACGGAAGCCGACATAAGCCAAAAACGTCGCGAATAAAATCAAACTTATCAAATTGTCAAAAACAAACAGATTGTTGAAAAAGTAGGCCAAAAACATACTACCGAACATAGCCGAATCTTCAACGGACAATCCCGTCTTTTTTCTGTTCGCCCAAAGATAATACAAAGCGGCGCCCAATAAACCCAAATAAGACAACAGCCCGAAGATGCCATTGGTGGTCAGCCGGTCAAAGAAAACATTATGCGCCCGGTCAAACCACGGCTCCTGCTTGTATAAAATCGGCTCGTAATATTTGTTGAACACCAAGTTAAAATTCTCCTGCCCCCAGCCGAATACCGGCTTTTCTTTAAAACCACGCCAGCTCATTTTCCAAATGGTCAATCGGGATTCCGTCGTGCCCTCGGTCAAAGAAATACCGGCAAAACGGTTTAGCACTTGGCTTTTTTTCACAAAATCCGCATTTTTTAGAAACAAAAAACTGCCGATTATTACAATCATCCCCGCCAATAAAGAAATGTGGGCCAGCTTTGATTTTTTACTGGAAGAAAGAATGGCGATCAATAGCCACGAAATAAATAAACTGCCGATTATACCAAGTATCGCTCCCCTGGTTGCCGTGTGATAAAGGACGAAGGATTCTAAAATTATGATGAAAAAATAAATCCATTTTCTGTAATCTTGCGCCCTATAAAAAAGAGCCATAGCTAAAAATATGTGGAATACCATATAGACGGCCAGATAGGAAGCGTTGCCCAGAGTGGCATCCAACCTGCTGCCTTGATGAGTTTGCAATATTCCAAACAGTTGGAAAACGCCGTAGAAAGCGATAATGGCGCTGGCAAACAAAGTGGTGTTGAAAAGTCTGTTCCAAACACGCTCCGTTTTCATAGTCCCCGCCAAAACGAGGAAATAGGCGAGCAAATGGAGATAAGTGACCAACCCTTCCATTCTTTCGTAATTGGACCAGAAGCTTCTGTAAAAATTTTCTCCGAAGATTGAAGACAAAGCCACAACGCCGACAAAAATAGCCAGCATAGCCAGCACCCAACTTTTCTTTGGTTTGTATCTGGCGTCAAATAGCAATAAAACCAGCCACAAAGCGGTCATCACTTCCACGATTATTCGGAAAGAAAAATTTTTTCCCGTTATGAATGGGAAAAACATTGAACTGGAAACGATAAAGGCCAAAAAGGGAACGGCAAAAATTCCAGCGTAAAGCAAGTATTTGATTAAACTCAGGCTTTTACTCATAAAATCAATATGCTAGCATATTAGCACGATAATATGATTAAAGGCAACAAGCCGGGGAAAATAATGCTTCTTTTGGGCGATATCGCCCTTCTTTACGGAGCGCTGTATCTCGCTCTTATAATAAGGTACGGCTCTTTCCCGTCCCAAGTTTTATGGCAAGATCACAATTTGCCCTTTCTTTTCGTCAACCTGGTTTGGGTGATAATTTTCTATATTGCCGGACTTTACGACGTGGAAAAATCGGTCCATCCGGCCAAAATTTTTTACATCATCAAAACTATGGCTTTCGGCGCGGGAATCGCCGTTTTGATGTTTTACTTCATCCCCGCATTCGGAATTACCCCCAAAACAAACCTGTTTATTGACGCAGCCATCGCTTCCGTTTTCTTGTGGCTGTGGAGAATGGCTTATCAGAAAATAATAACCAAAGGTTCCAAAATAAAAATTTTCTTTTTTGATTCTTCCGGAGAAATTTCCGATTTTGCCGAATTTATTTCCGCCAGCCCGCAGCTTGGTTACGAAATGGCCGACAATCTCGCTTCGGCCGACCTCATAATAATCCCCGGGAAAGAAAAAATATCGGAGGAGTCGGCGAAAATACTTTACGAAATGGTGATGAAAGGCAAAACCGTCATTGAATTTTACCGGTTTTACGAATCAACCACCGGCAAAATACCGGTTCCCTTGATCGGAGAAAGCTGGTTTTTGGAAAACGTCATTGAGTTGGACAAAAGAAAGTTTGAACAAATCAAACGCTTAATAGATGTCGTTTTGGCTGTTTTATTTTTTATTCCTTTCGCTTTACTCGCGCCCTTTACGGCCATAGCCATAAAGATAACTAGCCGAGGAAATGTTTTCTACAAACAAAAAAGGCTGGGCAAAAACGGAAAAATTTTTGAGATAATGAAATTCCGCTCAATGGCCAAAGACGCCGAAAAAAACGGAGCGAAGTGGGCGCAAATACGCGATAAGCGCGTAACCGCCGTGGGAAAATTTTTAAGAAAAACCAGGCTGGACGAACTGCCCCAGATATTAAGCGTGCTTAAGGGCGACTTGTCTTTTGTCGGCCCCCGTCCGGAAAGGCCGGAATTCGTGGACGAATTGTCCCAAAAAATACCCCATTATTCAATGAGGCATATCGTCAAGCCGGGACTTTCCGGCTGGGCCCAGATAAATTTTCCTTACGGCTCTTCCGTAGACGACTCCATGCAAAAGCTCCAATACGACCTTTACTACATAAAAAACCGCTCTTTGGTTCTGGAAGCAATCATCATCCTCAAGACAATAATGACGGTTTTAAGAATAGAAGGGCGGTAACTAGGTTGTAGGAGTTAGGTTGTAGGAGTTAGTGAAAATTCCTAATTCCTAAAAAGCTAGTTTCTACATCCTACTCTATCATTCCTCCGCCAAGCATTTCCTCTCCGTCATAAATTACTAAAGATTGCCCGGGTGTAATAGCTCTTTGGGGATTTTTGAAAATAATTTTTATTGAATTTTTAAAAACTTCCGCTACCTCGCATTTTTCCAACGGCTGGCGGTATCTTATCCTCGCTTGATATTTTTTGCCGATTTTCGGAACGGCGGTAATCCAATTCGCATTTTCAATAATAACTTCCTTTCGGCCGAATTTTTTCTCATCTTTTTTCTCCGCTACAATCAGGCGATTATTTTTGAAATCTTTTTCCACTACATAATAAGGCCCGCCTTCCCCCCCGCCGAATCCGAAACCATGCCGTTGGCCGATGGTGTAAAAAGCGAGTCCGTTATGCTCGCCGATTATCTTCCCGCCAGCCGTGATAACTTTCCCTTTTTTTTGCTTGATATATTTTTTCAAAAAATCTTCCATATCAAATTCGCCGATAAAACATACGCCTTGGCTTTCTTCTTTTTCCGCCGTGGCTAGGCCGTTCTTCTTGGCGATATGCCTTACTTCCGATTTTAACAAACCGCCCAACGGAAAAAGACAATATTTCAATTGTTCCTGCGTCAGCGTCCAAAGAAAATACGATTGATCTTTATTTGTATCCCTTGCGATAGCAATTTCATAATTTTTTATTTTTGACCTGCCTGCCGACGAGGCAGGTTTTTTATTTTTTATTTTGAGCCGAAGGCGAACATAATGTCCGGTGGCGATATAATCAGCTCCCATTGCCAAAGATTTTTTCAAAAACACGCCGAATTTCACGCTCTTGTTGCACATAATGTCCGGGTTCGGCGTTCGTCCGGCTTTGTATTCGCTTATCATATAATCCACCACTTCTTTCTTGTATTCTTTTTCCGCGTTCACGGTTATAAACGGTATGCCCAACTTGGCGCACACTCTCATAGCGTCTCGTCTGTCTTCTTTCCAAGAGCAATAAAATGCTTGCGGCTTGCCCGCCGAAGAGGCGGGATACCAACCTTTGATGTAACAGCCAACCAAGTCATAACCCTCTTTTTGAAGCAACAAAGCGGCGACGGAACTGTCCACTCCGCCCGACATCGCCACGAAGACCTTTCTTTTAAGAGGGGTATTTGATTGTTTGTGTTTATTCCAAATTCTGGCCATATTCGTTTCGTTCACCGGGCCTAACGTGGCCCCAGCATTAAAAGTACCGGGAATGTCAGTTTTGTCCATTTCCCGTTCGTGAATCTTATTCGGCAGAGGGATGGTGGCAAAAATCTTGACGCTCTCGCCTTCGATCACCACTTCATCAATTAAGAGTTTGATTATATCTTTTTTCAGACGTTCTGTCACTATTTTCGGATCGTTTATTTTACTCAAAAACTTGTGGCAGGTTTCTTTAAACAGATCTATTTTTGCGCTCACATCATGCTGGACGTTGAGCTTCATCATGAGAGCATCACGCTCGGAAATAAGTTTCTCCTCACTTAGCTCAATGTCGGTTTTCTCTTTTCTGAATTCTGGAAGCGTCATCGCTTCAGCTTTGAATGCTTCAGTGATCCGCTTCTTGGCCACTTCCAATTTCTTGATCGCATCACTGATGTAATCCAGTCGGCCTTCAATACTTTTGGCTCGTTCCTCGTTGAGGATGGATTCATCACGAAAGGTATTAAAAACCTCTTCCGGATTTTCTAAAATCGACTTTACCGTATCCCAAACCATCGGCTCAATCTGATCGGCTCGCAAATACGGACTTTTGCAATTCTCTTGTGGCGTATTGTTGGCCCGGCTCTTGCAGTAGTAATAAATCACATCGCTCTTTTCCTGATGGCCGCGATACCGGAGACCATCCTTGGCGCACCGGATAAGACCCTGTAATAAATATGTCTGCTTGGTACATCGCTTGGCGAACATCAAATTCTTTCGAGCCTGCAGGAATGCTTTCTTATGCTGTTCATCGGAAACGATCCTTGGTATTTCTATCGGATACCATTCCTCTTTGGCTCTTTTAATTTGCCTGACTTTCGGCTTCCCTGTCCGGAGATTCGCCACATCCAGTTTTATAGTTTGATTTTTACCGCAGTACCACCGGCCGGTATAAGCCTCATTGGCCAAAACATTCCGGATCGTCACCTCGCTCCACCAGCCAACTGGGTACTTTTTCAATCCTTTCATCTTCTTATTCTTTTCCGTATTTTTTAGGGCGTCATACTTGGTCGGGATTTTGAGCTCAAAAAGCTTCGCCTGTATTTGTCTGATGTTCAGTTTATCCTCGGTGTACCAGTCATAGATCATCTTCACCACCTTGGCTTCAGTCTCATCGAGTTCGTGTTTGCCGATCGGATAGTTGTATCTGTATCCGAACATCGGACGGCCGCCGTTGAACTTGCCCGATTCGATTCTTCGCTTCATGCCACGCTGGGTTCGTTCCATGATCTTGGCTCTCTCAAATTCGCTGAATGCACTAAGAATGGTAAAAAGCAGTTTATCGTTCGGTGTCGTACCCAGTTCACCGGTCTTAAAATGGATCGTGACGTTTTTCTTTTTGAGCTCTTCAAGAATGATGAGCTGGTTGTATGTGTCTCGACCGATTCGATCGGCATCATAGACTAAAAAATATGCAACGTCGTCATGGGTTTTTAAATAATCACGGAAGGCAGTGAGAGCCGGACGGATAAGCGTTGCTCCGCTAAAACCATCGTCTATGAACATCATCGACTCATCCGGGACCGGCAGGTTGTGATTCGTCGCATACTGCAACATGCCACCAATCCCGTGGATTTGCGTATCGATGGTTTGATTACTTTTTTGTTCCTCGGTCGATACCCGAGCGTAAAGGACTGATTTCATATTTTTATGCTCATTTTCGTGGTCACGGACACCCTATACTAATCTTGCTCATCCGCTAAGCTCGAGTTGCCCACAGCTGGTTCTCCGTCTGCAAGCCACTTTTTTATGATCGCGGCTTTAGCATCGGGATATTGATTGCGTGCCAGTGCAAGTTGCATCTCATAAGGAATAAATTCCCAGCGGTCGCCGGGCTCCATATCTTTGAAATTGATCTTGCTAAGCTCGATCCTGTCTTTCGGATGACCCTCCACACGATCGAGTAATTCTTTGATAGCGGCCAGCTTTACATTGTCTTGTTGACTGCCCATAAGAGCGACAAGCATTTCATTGGCCAGGCGGAAATTCTGCTCACGAACACGCACACCGGCTTTCCGGACTATGTCTACAGTTTCTTGGTGGATGAGATCCAATTCCTGCGCATAGAGCCGATAAGTTTCGTAAAGCGTGCCTGACTCTTTGAACCAGTCTTTAACCGTTTGCTCGGTGAATTTGGCTTTTCTACTTTTTTCGAACCGGTGATTGATGTCCTCGGCGATGTTTTGGTAGGAATGCCCTTTATATTTCAGCTCGAGCGCACGTTCGTGGTATTTGGTTATATGTTTCAGCTTGGCCATAAAAAGTTGTGTTAAGTAGAGTTTTTTTGACACCTGTTCGGCATCGTCTTTGGCTTCCCGAGGACCCGATCAAGGATGAATATGGCCGCCTCGAGCTTGACCATGTCATCTTTGCTTTTTAACAGGGATACAACGATTTCCGCCCCTTTGGCTGGGTTTCTTTTAAGCACATTTAGGGCGTTCTCCATTTCTTCGGTATATTTATTCATGGCTTCATTGATTTGATTAACTCCTCTCGACTCTCAATAAGCGCGTCAAATGATTCCTCGTCTTTTTGCTCGGCGTACGCGCGCTTATCTTTGAGTTCCTCGAGGGCTCTCTTTTTCTGATAAAAATCCTCATATGCTTTCAGATCGGGACCCACCGCCCAGCCATAATTCGGATGTTCCTTTTTCACATGGCGACGGGATATGGCTTTAACCTCAAGCAGGTGTTGAACGATACCGGCATCCGTAAGGCCAACGATGTCATTACGAACACGTCTTGGGTTTATGCTTTCTGGAAATTCTCGCTTGCCGAATTTGAAGGCCGATATCACCTCTTTCGGTTCTCCATAAACCCAGAGCGGATACTTGAGTGGTATGGTTTTCAAATTCTCAAGCAGTACTTCAAAATCCCTGATGGCTTTCTTTTCCTCCGGATTATTCAGATCGTATTCAGTTTTTACGGCTTCCGCCGATTGGCTGTATTTCATACGATAAATTTAAAGAGTGTCTCCAGCGTGTATTTCTTGAGCCATCCTTGCTTCGCCGCTTCCTGAATTTTCTTGAATCCCTCAATAAGCCGTTTGTCTTCGAATGGCTCTAGATTTTTAGCCGCTCTCAGATTCCTTTTCAGAAATGCCTCCCACTGTTGCTTTGTCTTAAAATCCGGCTCGATGGTATCTGCCCAGTTGCCGATGATCCGTACGTGCTTCTGGTTGCTTTTACTGCACCAATCCACGAATTCCTTTAAGGTCATGGATATCTCGATATTCTCCGGAGTCGGCGGTATAGTTTTTTGTATAGTTAGTTTTGTAGGGATTACCTTTTGTATACTTTGCTTTGCGAAATTCGGTTTATGAAGTTCGCTTTTGGAAGAGGTTACATACACATCTTCGCTTTCCGAAGATGTCCGAAGGAGGATCGCTGGACCCAAACGGTAATAGATATTTTTGCCACGTCGCTTGTCTTTGGTATCCAAAAGTTCGCCACCGTGGTCTCTGGCTTCTATCCATCCTTTCTGGATACATCGGTCAATGGCTTTGGATATGGCTCCGGACTCACGGCCGGTCTTTTGCTTGAGCTGATAGTGAGAAATCCAATCCTCCTCTTTCCGCATTCCCTTTTCCCGATCCAAAACCCAGCCGAGGGTAGCTCGAGTAACGATAAGCACGACACGAAGCTCGGTGTCGGACATTTCTTTCATCAAACCATTGAAGATGATGTTAGGCGTTTGAGTTGTGTTGGGGATGTTGGCCATATTATTTTTCGTATAAGAGGGTCTTGAGTTTGCGTATGGCCGATATGAAATCCCTCACGTTTATTTCCGCCTCCCCGTCAAAGTTGTATTCGTTCATGAGCACGGATCGCATCTCTGATTCCACAAACACAAAAGACCGACGACCCGGTTCATCAGTTTGATTCAGTCCTATAAGCTGTATGCCTCTGGCTAAAAGAAAACAGCTTAAATAGAAATCAGTGGTGTTATACGTTGGCTGTGATTTTTTGATTTTCATAATGATGTTTATTGTTATTTTTAGGTTTCTTATCTTCTGGCTCCGGCAGGGATATCAATAAATCCCAAAGTTGCCGGATGCGATCCTTCTTGTCCGGGACTTCCCGGTAAATCGTTTCGATTTTGAATTGTGGCGACCTTTTTATTCTCATAAATAAAAAACAGACTGTTTTCTTGCAGTCTGCTCTCGCGCCCGTGATTCACCTTCGAGTCACCTGGACTCGCAGTTTATTTCTTGATCCAAGCCCGCTGTTTCTTCCAGCAGATGAATTCGTCTATGCCTAATTTGGCCTTTACTTTCTTATTCACGACCGTTTTAGAGTCACGTATGCTTCGCTTCGGTTCCCTTCTCGCCAAATCAGCCATTTCCATGATGTCGATCTCCTTTACCGGCGTGCCGAATGGAACAGCAAACAACGCCTTGCAGAGAAAATATTGATTTGTGTTTATGGGGATCGGGCAAACTTTACCTCCCCGGGTTATGTCACCAGTTTCCTCGTTAAAAACTATTTTTGTGTCCTCAGGCTTTTGTTCAGGGACCGATTCTATATGTAGCTTCAGCCAGTATTGAAAAAGGCCTGTCCTACTTGGCTTGGTAATTACAAAATCGCCATCACTCCATCTATAGCTCGATACAAGCTTTTTCTTTTTGAGCTCTGCTAGAACTTCCTTTTGCTGATCAATATCAAAATTCGCGGAATAATAGTTAAAATAAACCTTAGCAGGCATACGTGTCTGCTGATCCAGCTGGTCTATGAGAGCTTTGATAAAGCCCAATTTCTCATACTTATTTTTCATATTCATTTTCCAGCTAAACAAAAGGCTCGCGATCTATTACCACAAAAGCGTGATAGCGGATCGCGAGCCCTTGGACCCGGAATACCTTTCAGGTTGCCCCGTGAGGCGTTTATTCAACTGTTGGATTTATTGTATCACTTTTTTGAGTTTGTTTACATTGTCCGAGCAGATGTAAGCAAACCGGCCTACTTTGTTTACATTCGACCTTCTCCTTTTTGCCATACTGTACTACTCAAAAAATCTCTACAGTACCCCGGATTGTGTATAAGTCATTTCTTGTCCTATTTCTCGGCTGGGAAGATCCCGCATATTGAGCTATAAATGGGACGTTACACTTTCAATGCCTTGAAAATGTTTCAAGATGCTTTTCCTGACCCTGACACACTCGTCATCGTCAAAATGCCGTTCCTTTCCGGCATATTTGCTTACCAAGTGAGGCTTGCCCGTTTGCGGATGCTTGCTGGCCTTGGCATGCGCCATATCATTCCTTAAATACACAACGTCATCCTTCATCCCTTGCAGTTCACCTTTCAAAGATTCTAAGTTTCTTTTCTTGATTATATTGGGGTCGCCGGCTTTTGCCTTTCTCGGATCGCCTAGGGCACGATTAACCGCCGCTAACGCATCATTCAACATAGCCATTAGTTCGTCATGCAATTCAGAAAACGAGAAAAATCCTCGACAAACTGCGTGACGCTCTGGGCAACACTCGTTTTCAATGCCTCGATTCTAGCACTTTGATTTTTAATTTGTTTCTGCTTGATCTCTTCCAGTTTTTCAGGTGCTAATTTTTCAAGCTTGCTGATCAAGACATCTCTTATCTTTATTTCTATATCTATAGCCTCCGTGATTACCATCCCTCTCAAATTATTAATATCCTGAACTTTTCTAACCGTTAAAAAAATGAGGTCGTGCAATTTATCGTATAGAGCAGGGCGTCCGGCCGCGAAAGAGATTCTTTCAATACCAGGATTCTTTTTCTTTATGTCTTCTATAGCTTGAGGTAAGCTTGAATACAGAAGCACGTCCGTTAGGATGTTTTGATTTCGAACATGCTCGATGATTTTTTGTCCAGTCTCGTCACCCCCTTGAGTAAGGTTCAAATCAGTGACAATAAGATCGTATTCTTCTTGGGTAACGAGTGCGTCGACATCCACATCGCTGGTTTTGTAGATTATCTCTGGCTCAAATCCCAAATCTTCCCGAAGGTAATTCGTCACACGAGGACCTATGTCTTCGGTGAGGTAATCCACGTCATCCTCAAACCACAAAATTTTATATTTCAGTCTCATTTTTGAACTAATTTTTAGTAGATTAATACTACTGAAAATGTTTAGCTATCTCAGTTAAATTTGCGGCATGATATCGCAATGATTTTCTTATACCGATATATGTGTCATTGCTAAAGACTATCTCTCTTCCACGTTTTGTATTTTTCAAGACTGATTGTCCATGTCCATCTTTTTCTTCTTTCACGTGGGCTAAATCATTTCTCAGGTTTATAACCTCGTCATTCATTTTCTTGAGTTCCCCCTTTAATTTATCCAGTAAAACTATCTTTGTTTTATCATCTGGCTTCGATGAATCAAGCTTTTTTCGAGTAGCATCAAGCAGTCTATTTAATGCGACATATTTGGAAAACATTTCTCCGCAGGCCCTATCGACGAATTCCAAAATCTGCGGAGCTGAAAAAGAGCTTATTTCTTTCATCTGTTTTTGAAAATACTCGTCAGTACCCTCTAGGTGCTTTTTTATAAAACCATCTTTCTCTGTGTCATCTTCCAATGCTCTAAAGTATTGGGTAATAATTTCAAGCATTTTATCCTCAAGATCAATCGCTTCGGCAATAACGAGACCGCGGACATTTGTCACGTCCTGCACCTTCCTAACTGTCAATGCAATGATTCTCCGCAACCTGTCGGGTAGGGCGTCACGGCCAACTGCGAAAGACACTCGCTCAAGACCCGGAGTCTCATTTATTACTTTTTTAATTTCTTCGCCATTTCCAGAATAAAGAAGGACTTCGGTTAAAACCTCGTCGCCTCTAATACGATCAATTAAATTCTTTCCAGTTTGACCATCGTCAAGATTCAAATCAGTGACTATAAGGTCATAATCACCGTGCTTAATTAGATTATCTAAATCAGCACCGTTTTGCTGTGGATTAACCTCGAGTTCAAGGCCGAGGTCTTCTAAAAGATACTCACGAATCTGCGGAGTTATTTTCTCCACAAATTCTGCCTCATCTTCAAACCAAAGTATTCTGTATTTGAGCCTCATTTTTTTAGATTGATCTTAAACTCGGCACCCTTCGGCATCGGCTCTGCGGTAACATGGCCCTTCATTTTCTCGATTATCTGCTTCACGTGATATAGGCCAAGTCCCGATCCGTTTGTCGTCGTAAAACCAAGATCAAATACCTTCGACAAGTTGCGTTTTTCAATACCCTTACCATCGTCTTTTACGGTGATCCCCAGTCCATTATCCTTTGATGCGGCGAGCGAGACAGTGATATTCCTCGCGCCAGCTTTCATCGAATTACTGAAAAGGTTATCGATGATAATGATGATCTCGAGTGGCCTGAATTTATACAAAAATTTTGTGCCATTCGTGATGACTCGGAAATTCATATAGGGTCGGTTGATTTTCGTTGTCGGGTATTCCCTGTAAACATTCTGGATATACTCCTTCACAAAAGAAACGAGGTCTGCACTGATTTCCGTCACTTTAAGATTGAAATTCGCTTTAGTGACGAATTGTGAGATAGCGGATATCTTGCCGGCTTCAAGACTTATTCTTTCAATAAGTCCGAGGACTTCTTTTTTTGGTGCTTTCTTTTTTACCGCTACAAGTAGATTATCCACGTTTCTTTTGATGGAGTCTGTCGATTTGTCTATTTGGTGTTGCAGAACTAAGATATCCTTCGTTTCCGTTGATAACGCGGCTTTGGCAAAAAGCTTTTCACTAATTTCTTCTTCTAGCTTCTGTTCAACGACAGATGCGCGCTTGTGTGCGACTTCTTCTCCTTTTTCCGCCTCGGCTTTAGCGGCGAGCAACTCCTTGACCTGGGCAACGACGCGGCCGGCTTCTTTTTGCAATGTCTTGTTACCGCTTTCCTCGGCAATACGCGCAAAGTTTTTCGCTATCTTCGGAAGACTTTTCTCCTGACTGTCGGAGATGATATTCAAAAAGTCCTTATCATATTCGAGATTAACGAGACCTTTTGTGCTAGTAAGATTCGCAACTATCTCAGTAATCTGATCCTTCACATCCTCTGGTTTCAAGGCTGGAGCAAGGCGATCGAGCCCAGGGATTTTATATTCATCACCCCATTTGATTACATCAACAACATACCTTTCCAATCTTTTAAGACCAAAATCATAAAAAAATTCTAAAAGTGAATCGTAGTTTTCATTCCGAATAAGTCCCCCGTCACGGCTTGTCGTCTCCTTCAAGTTTTCATTTTTACCATTAATTTCGATTCTTCCTGTGAGATCGCGAGTACCGAGATATCTATTATGTCCCTGCTGTTTTCTTCGTTCTAGCCCCAACAGATCTTGTTTATTATCACCAAAAGGATAAACTCTGAAGCCGCTTTTGTAGAGGAATATAGAACCGTATTCAACCGGTTGCATGCCCATAAGTTTTGCAAAATTAACCTTCGCTTTTCTGTTCAGCTGGAACAGGTGAATTTTTATGTCATGCAGGGTTTCTTGGAATGGACTGTTTTCAGTAATTTTATAAATCAGCCGTCCACGGTCTTTGAGTGTCGTTATGATCAATTTTCCATCTTTTGATATCTCGGTTACGATCTGCGTCGTCTTCAACCCTAGAGTCTCGAACAGAAAGTTCTTAACCGACCCGTTTACCTTCTCGCGATCAACGGCGCTAGCATCGCTCTTTTTTTCTTCCGGAACTGAAACGGTAATAGAAAATTTTGAACTGTCGTTATCCTGATTTGGATTGATTAGCTTAGCCAGTGATTGTTTGAGCTGGAGCAAACGTTTCCTGTCCCATGTGTCTCGAAGTCCAGTAATCTCAAGGACCGTACCGTGCTTCATTTTGTGAGGACTATCTTTGAGGGTCTGATGTTTGACATCCACATCGACAAATTGCTTCTTGGCGTCTCCCTCAAAATCAGCCCAATCCACCAAGAGGTTTTCAGTCTTGGCGTTTTTTGTGTCCTTAAGAGTAATCAGATTAAGCTTTGCACCCAGACGATCACACGAAAAACGTCCAACACCCTTCGCCCCGGCATACAACCGTTTTGAATTTATCTTATCTCTATATTCTCCGCTATCTTCGACACCCTCACTTTTTGCTGAATACGCCACGAAAAGCCACTTGTTTATCAAGTCGTCATAGCTCATTCCTTTGCCGTTGTCGGTAATAGTAATTTTTGAATTGTTCTCACCGAGCAGATTCTCGAAGGTGAGAGTGACCGTGGTCGCGTGAGCGTCAAACGAATTCTTTACAAGCTCAAAAATAGCGATCAGTTCATCGGTGATCAGCTCTCTACCAATCAGGTTTTTTAGGCCCGAGCTAATTTTGAATCGTATGTTTTTTGCCATATGCGGATGTCTTTCTCAAAGCAAGACCGACTTGCTCACCAAAAAGAGGGGGAATCGCGTTTCCAAGCTGAGTATATCGCGGCACTTCTTTCACACGTTGCTTGCCGCCAGTCGTGTACTTGCCGGTGATCTCATACCAATCGGGGAACGACTGAATTCTTGCGTATTCCCTCACGGTCAAAATTCTCGGCTCAAGGTAGTGAAGGTAATCGTCCGGATGAGTCGTAAGAGTAGGACTCGGATCATTCTCTCCCAGCACTGTCATGCCCCGTTTTTTCAAGCCGTATTTTTTTCTTTCGTCTCCATCAATTCTCTTGCTTCTCTCAGCTTTTTTTAGAAGCAACTTAAACAGTGTGACCGTCTCGTCGCCATGATTGGTAAACCGATGGCTGTCGGGAATTTTAGGAGCTTCCTCTTTTCTCATTAATTTCTGGTAGTTGCTCTTTGTCCTTGAATACGTCCCTGCAAGAAAGTTTTTTGAATCCAGTGAGTCGATATCGCCATTTTTCTGATGTAAATCTGAAATCGCACCCTTGATGGTGTTTTTCTGCTTCAGGCCTTTCTTTTGCAAAAATCCTTTCCTATCTTGCTCAAGAATGCTGAAAAATGTCTTCGCATCCCCCTCAAGGACTCCCACGAGGATAAATCTCTTTCTGCGCTGTGGTATACCGTACTCGGAAAAATCCAATATCTTTGCTTCGACATTGTATCCAAGCTTCTTCAGTGCCTTGGTAACATAATTCGAGTAGGCTTTGCCACGGGTATCTTCCTTCGTAGCATCCTTTTTGAAACCGATCGTAAATCCTTTTACGTTTTCAAAGAAAAGCATTTTTGGCTTGACGATTTCTATAAACTCAACATATGCATCGATAAGCTTATTTCGCTTGTCACCCTCATTGCGTTTTCCTGCCATCGAAAATCCCTGGCACGGAGGCCCCCCAACAACGAGATCAACTTTTCCTTTTATATTTTCCAATTCCGAACGATAATTTTTCATCACTTCCTTGATGTCATGTTCGGTCTGCGGCAACCACATCGGCCAATTAAAGTGATCCTTTTTCAGAATTAAATTTTTCTGCAATGTTCCGAATGCCATCTTATCTTTTTCTATGGCGAAAAGGCCGTGCCAGCCGGCATGGAAAAGGCCTAAGGATATCCCTCCACAGCCTGCAAAAAGGTCAATATATGTATGCTTTTTTAACATTTTGTATTCAAAGGATACATCCTTATTATCTAATAATTTTGACTTCTTCACAATGGTTTTTCGGGTCATAAATTATGCATAGACATTCACCTTCTCGTCCACGTAGTTGTCATAAACGTGGAAGTACACCTTCTGGGATCGATCTTCGCAGTCTGGTTCGGTGTATGTCGGACCGGGTAGCTCGTCATAAAGTAGGTCGCGGATGGTTATCTTCACATCAGCCCGTGTTTCTTCTTTTCGTTTCCAATCCAAGACTAATTTTTCCTCTTTCAGTTTTACCAACAATTCTTTGGCAACTTTTTTAACTTGATCTACTTCGCCCGGGTTCAGGTTTTCTTTACGAAGGATATCGAAAATAGCTAACTCCTCTTCCGTGAGATTTTCAGAAACCGCGCGACGATCTTCTTCGCTCAATTCCTTTGCAAGCTCAACCAGCTGGTCAAAAAAGACATCGAGGTCATGTGAGCCGGTATTGTATTCGTGTAAAAGCTTATTGAGCCGATCAAGGAAATGCTTGCGAAGCTTGTTCTTGCGTATCATCTCTTTGATTTTTTCCTCAAGCTCGGCACTCAAATGTTCGGCTTCAATGTTCTTCGTATCCGAATCATCAAAAAACTTTCGTAATGCCTCGAAATCGATTTTGCTCAAATCCTTGATCTTCGGAGTACTCTTTATCACATACTCACCGGCCCGGATTGAACGATCAAGTAGGTTCTCCAGATCCTTTTTCACCTGTGAGACATCGGTATCTTCGTCAATAACTTCCCGTATCCGTGAAGCGATCACTTTGTATGCCGTTACTTCATGATAGTAATCTTCGGCTTTTGGCTCCGGCAGGACCGCCCTGTAGTATTTGTAAGTATCACCGGCAAGATCAAGATACTGCTGTTTTGTCTTTTCGTCCTGCAGTATCCGATTCGTGAACACATCTATGAGCCGTATTTTTTCGACATCCTGCGCCTTGAGTAAGTCATTGATATCAAGCTCAAGCGTTTTGAGGAACTGTCGCGTTTTTGAAACCGTAGAGAAAAGTATTTCTACGAGCTCGTTCTTATCCTGAATAATATCATCGTCTCCACTTTTAGTAGATGTATAGATGGCAAGTGCTTTTTGCAGGTTCTGGAATACGCCTATGTAGTCGACGATAAGACCGTTTGTCTTGCCGGGATAGACACGATTCGCACGAGCAATAGTTTGCATCAGCGTGTGGTTTTTAAGCGGCTTATCGAGATAAAGAGTCGAGAGATTCGGCACATCAAATCCGGTCATCCACATCGCACAGACAAACACGATACGTAGGTTATTGTCCGGGTCTTTGAATTTCGTCTCGAGATCCTCGTTCAAAATTCGAGCACGCAATGGACGCATATCAATCTCGAACTCCTCCATATCCGCAATTTCGTTTTGGCTTTGACTTACCACAACAGCCATGTCGATATTCTCATACCTCTCCGCCTGTTCTCTTAATACTTCCCTTTCGTGCTCATCCTTCGCTTTCGATACGGCAATGTTCATTTTTGCCAAATGACGTTGCATCTCCGCTTTCACCTTCGCGTACATGCGAACAGCTGTTTTCTTATCGATTGAAACAACCATCGCTTTACCGTCATATCCTCGAGCAGTGAAATGGGTCACTATATCCTCCGCCACTTTATTAAGACGATCTTCGCGCGTGATGAGATGATAAAAGGTCGAGAATTCCTGCTCGAGCTTTTCTTCCTCATCGGTTGTAAGCTCATAAAAATCCATCACTTTTTCGAGATCCTTTTGAATCTCTGGATTTTCGTTTTCCAGCTTCGGTACCCGATTTTCGTAGTAGAGCGGTACTGTCGCGCCATCCTCTACCGATTGAGCAAAGTTATAAGTCGATACGTAATCACCGAATGTTTCCCTCGTTTTCTCCTCGCCCTTAGCCATAAGCGGTGTACCGGTAAAGCCGATGAACGACGACTTCGGCATAGCAATACGCATATTTTGCGCCAAGCGGTCGTATTGTGTTCGATGGGCTTCATCTACCATCACAATAATGTCGCTTCGATCCGATAGCATCGGCGGTTTCTCCTCCGGCTTTGTGCCGAATTTATGAATGAGAGTAAAAATATGGCGATGATCCTCACTCAAGAGCTGGCGTAGGTTTTGAATCGAATCAGCATGGACTTCCTCTTCATACACCGCACCGCAAGCGGAAAATGTTTTATAAATCTGCTTGTCGAGCTCGTTCCTATCGGTTACGACAACAAAGGTAAAATTGCCGGTCATTTTCCGGAATACTTTTTGTGAAAGAAAAACCATCGAGTAGGACTTGCCGGACCCTTGTGTATGCCAAAAGACACCGAGACGTCCCTGATTCTTATCGCGGTTCTTGATCTGCTCGAATGCCTGGTTCACGCCGAGAAGCTGGAAGTATCGAGAGATGGCCTTTATTCTTTCGCGGAAAGAATCGTCAAATAGTGTGAAGTTCTCTACGATATCAAGGAGTCGCAAAGGTTCACAGGTGCCCTTGATGACCGTTTCCAAACTTACGCGACCCTCTTCATCTTCGCTTTTTATCTTCTTCCATTCGTTGAAGTGCTCAAATGCGGAAGTAAGTGTACCGACTTTACTTTCAATGCCATTGGAAATAATAATGAAGCCGTTGTGCCAAAAGAGTTGCGGTATGGTGTCTTTATAATCGCGGATATTTTCCTGATAAGCATTTCGCAGATTCTTATGGGATGCCTTCAATTCTATCAGCACAAGGGGTAAGCCATTTACGAAACCGATCAGATCCGGACGACGCTTGTGAAGCTCGCCGGTGATCCACATTTGCGATACCAAAAGAAAATCGTTCTTTGCTGGATCATTAAAATCGATGACCTTGATGTTGATTGTTTCAAACGATCCATGCTCATCGCGTGTCTCTACTTTTACACCGTCTTTGATGAGCTTGTGGATCTCTTGGTTCGCATTGACCATACTTGCAGTCGAGCGATCACGGGTAAGCTCCGTAAGAGCTTGTGCTATGGCTTCCTGCGGCGCATCGGGATTGAGCTTTTCGAGTGCCAACTTAAGACGGCCAGTCAAAACAACCTGCCCCTGATTTTCTCGTCCTAAAAGCGCGTCTACCTCTTCAGAATAAGCGTTTATAAAATTCTTCGCACCCCAAAGCTCCGCAAAGATTTTGACGGCTGTCTGCTCGATTAGGTTGTTTTCAGAAAATTCATTCATATTTTTATTTCTAATTTTCCAGTGACAAGTTGAGGGATGAGTTGATTTCGAGTTTTAGACAAATTTTCGTTCTGACCCTTTAAGGATAGAATCTCGTCGATGATAGGTTTAATCAGCTTCCCAAATTCTGTCATTATTACTTTATTCGGCAAAGCAAATTTCATGTACTTTATTGATTCACTGGCATGTAATATTGTAGTTCCTTTAGCGTGAGATTTTATAATATTTTGAATATGCTCTGATAACATTAAGAAGTATAAATATTCCCGATTTACTCTCTTGTCTTTAATTACCAATTTTCTAATTCCCGATGAATAACCACCATAAATTCCAATAGCTACTCTTCCCACTGTTCCATCTAAGGTAATTGCAATATCATTTTTATTAATGATCCTGTCGCCCAAAATCTCCCGCTCAACAAATATCTCGGAACTTCTTGAACCCAAATCACCCACTCGAAGGAATGGAATATGTCCTGGCTCAATGTTTGATTTGTAGTTATTACTACCGGGTTCTATCCCTTTAACGAAATCAACTAGATCAGATAGATTTTCTGGATGCCACCCTGCAGGTAAATTCTTTTCGGCAAATTTTGTCTTTTCATGTCCGGGAAAACGAAAACTTATAAACCATTCTGTATATATTTTCTTACCTACCCTTTCGAGAATCCCAATTCGATGGATATTATTTTCAATCAAATCATCATAATCAGACAATATTGAAGCTATATGCTCCTGAATGCTAACATCGGGAATCCGGACAGGAACACTACGTAATATGGCAGTGTTCAGGTTTGGCATAGTTGCACCTATGGCCTGGTTGAAAATCCATTTTATTGTTTCCTCATCACGAAGATAATAATGAAGAAATTTTGGATTAACGATCTTATCGCCAAGACTAATCTTCAAGCACCCAGTCCCACATAACCAACCATCCTGTTCTTTTCCAATTAAAGCCTGACGTCCAATATCACCCCGTCTTCCATAAACAATATCCCCTGGTTTAAGTTTATGTTTTTGCAGACGGACTATATGCTTCTCAGAAACACGAGCAATATTGTTTGTTTGTATTTTGCCATCAATAATATCTTTGGGCATAATGACAGGAATTCCATCTTGGGAGTAGTCTGACTCATGCAACTGTGACCCAAATGGCCATGTCTGAATAGTGCCATGGACTTTATCACAGATATCGCCCAAGGTTGTTTCATCCCATTTTTGTAAAGTTTGAGTATTCATGGCTAAAATAATTTCTTGAAGTTTTCAGCAATCTTCTTTTCAAGATCATGAGCTTCTTTCGTTAATTTCTGGAATTCAGTATTTAATTCGCGCACAGTCGTTTCAAAGTCCGCATCGCTCAACGCTCCGTTATCGGCAGTGCCAACATATCGCCCTGGATTAAGGGAATAACCAGCAGTGCGCACTTCCTCGAGCGTTGCAACCTTACAGAGCCCTTTTATATCCTTGTATTTCTTATCACCATTCTCTCTGCGATAGCTACGGACAATGTCGGTGATTTGCTCAATTTGTTCCTCTGTCCAATCGCGGTGTGCGCGATCAATCTGATGGTAAATATTACGGGCATCGATAAAGAGAATTTTATCCTTGCGATCCGTTTTCTTTTTGCCTTTGTCGAGAAACCACAGCGTAACCGGCAAAGTAACGTTATAGAACATATTCGGACCCACGGCGACCATTACATCTACTAAGCCGTCATCAATCATTTTTGTCCTGATGTCTTTCTCACTATGTCCAGCATCGCTTGCGGAGTTGGCCATAACGAAACCAGCACGGCCGGTATTCTTCAGCACGCTTAAGAAAATCTGAATCCAGAGATAGTTGCCATTGTCATTTCGAGGTATGCCGTAAGGAAAACGTGGATCGTCCTTGATGCGTTCTTTATCAATGCCATTGACGTTGAAAGGAGGATTGGCCATTGCAAAGTCGAATTTTCCGACTGAACGATGGAGATCTTCGTAATAAGTATTGCCTTGGCGGATATCACCTGATAGACCATGAATCGCTAGGTTCATTTTGGCTATCCGGACCGTCTGATCTGTTTTTTCCTGTCCGTAAATAGACACCTCGCGCGACGCCTTTATTTTTTTGCCATTCTCGAAATGCCGTTTGATAAACTCGACTGATTGCACGAACATACCGCCCGAGCCACACGCTGGATCGTAGATATAGCCCTTGTACGGCTCGAGGATTTCGACGATCAGTTTGACGATCGAAGTCGGCGTAAAGAATTCGCCACCACCGGACCCGTCCGCAATCGCGAACTTACCAAGAAAGTATTCGTAAATTCTCCCGAACGCATCACCCTCAATATCGTTAGGAATCTGATTGAAATTTTTAAGAAGCGTAATTATGGACCGGCTATCCAAATTCTGAAATGATTTCGGTAAAATACCGGCGAGCTCTTTGTTTTCGGCTTCAATCTCTTTCATCGCGTCATTTACTGCCTTGCCCATATCGGACCCTTCCGGTAATTCGATAAGATATGAGAATCTAGCTTTTTCGGGAACGAATAGCGTGCCACGCGCATGGTAATCAGTAGAAGAGACCGGCCGTTCACGAGCGACCGAAGCCCCACCGTGATTTTTTGTTTTGCTCTTTCGCTCTTCAGCAATCTCTTTTTCCGTCTTACTGTGTTTGACTCCGGCGAACTTGAGAAAAATTAAACCTAAGACCGGCTCAGCGAATTCATTAAGACGCAAAGAGGAATTGGCGCGCATATGATCGGCCGCTTCCCATAGTCTATTTTCTAAATCTTTTATATCGGTACTCATAGTAATTTTTCTTCTTTGAAGCTGAAGTGGCTGTTTTTCGAAACGATGACGTGATCCATAACATCAATGCCCATCATCTTTCCCGCCTCGGTCAATCTTTTTGTAACTTCCAGATCATCTTCCGATGGCTTCGGATCGCCAGAAGGGTGATTGTGAGCAACTATGATCTGCGCCGCGGAGTATTTGAGGGCTGGTTCGAAAACCTCTCGTGGATGGACTAAGTTCGCATTCAGCGTACCCATCGAGATAGTCTCTTTGTGAACCAGTTGATTTTTTGCATTCAAATACAAAGCCACGAGATGTTCTTTTTTGAGATCGCGCATATCGGAAAGTTGAGCTATAGCATCCTTTGCATCGTTGATCACGGGTAAATTCGTGTCATTCACTTCCAGTGCGCGTTTAGAAAGTTCGAAAGCGGCAAGGAGAGTCGTTGCCTTTGCGGAATCGATGCCACCTATTTTCGATAAATCCTCATACGTCATCTGCAATAGTCGCTTTTTGGAATACTTCGATAGAATTTGCGATGCAATCTCGATCACATTCTTCCCTGTCGTACCGGTGCGTAAAAGAATCGCCAAAAGTTCGGAGTCCTTCAAATTATCAACTCCTTTCGATATGAGCTTTTCTCGCGGTCTATCTGATTTTGGTAAATCTTTTATTTTCATGGCTATTTTAGTAAGTCATCAAGCTCGCATGAAAGCAGAGCTGATTTATTGAGCACGATTTGTTCTTTCTGGTTCAGATTGTCGGCCGTCATCCGGATTACTTTGGTAATAATGGCATCGCCAAGCATGACGCCGTTGGTCTTTTTGAAATACTTTGTCGTTTTCTGATAAAACAAAGTTGCGTACTGCTTGAGTTTTTCCTGTGGTGTCTCGCGACTACTTACGCCATTACTCCTGAAGTCCATCTTCTCTTCCAGTTTCTTATCCACCTCAATCTGTAAATTACCCTCACCGAATAAAATCCAGTACTCACTTAGGTTGTAAACAATCCTGACCGAGCCGTCGTCTTCAGTGTTGTACCAATACACGAATGAAAAAGTATCAGTTCGGAAATCCTGATGTATTCCAATACTTTCCAGCTCTTTGATAGTGCGAATCTTGTATTCATCCAAAAATCGAAGATAACTCTCTCGCCAGTTCTTCAGCCAGTTTCGAATATAGTTTTTATCCATGAACAACGGTTCGAGATCCTGTTCGAGATTTTTGTCGCTTACTTTGTTAATCTGAATCGTGAGCTTATCGAAAAGCGCGCGAGGGTCTTTGACATCGATATCTTTCGCGCTTATGTAATCGAAGTCCGGCACTACTTTCTTATTCATGTACCAGAGGAGGTCATAAATATCCCTTCCCTTTTCCTCGTAGATCGCCTCACCTACACCACGAGTTCCCCGAAGAAAAATAGCGGCAATCTTGCTCGCCATAAGCGCGGACATATTGTAAGTGATGATAACGAACGACAACTGGTCACGGTTTATCGGCCTGCGCTCGGTAACAGTTTTTGGCGCGACGAAATGATTGAGGTCAATTTTTATGTGTATCTGTTTCGAGGAATGCCCAAAGCTGAGCTCTTCGCCAACAGTGAATTTCAAGAGCAATCCGCGGCCCTTGGTGGTTTTAATCGATAAGAAGTCGGCATTCGTACCGTAGGTGTTGGCGAAATGCTCATCGACTTCTTTTTTCAGCTCATCAAGAAACTTTTCAGTTACCTCGTGAGTGACTTCAAAATCAAGGTCAACGGACATGCGATCCAATCCATGAATGATGCGCAGAGCCGAACCACCATACATGATCCAGTCGTTGTATTCCGGATGATGATAGATGAAGTTGAGAACGTAATACTGCAACTCCTCTTTGAGCGCGTTACGCCGTGTCTCGGCATCAAGACCACCGTAGTTAGCGAGGTCTTCCAATTTTCTTTTTAAGATTGAGGTTAGTCGTTCACTCATGGGAGTATTTTTTAATCATTGTATAAAATTTTTCCTGTTCTATCTTATCCATTTCATCAATGTCGATCCGCAATTCCTCGACCAACGCTTTGATGTTCTCCGATTTAGTGCCGCGGAACTGATGCGTTCTGAAATACAGCAAATCGAACAATGCTTTTGAGGGCGAGGCTATATAAAAATCAAACTTGCCCTTAGTAAGGGAAAAATCGGAAAACAAATCCTTCTTGATTGACTGGTATGAGAAATTACCGGCCTTGGTCTCGAAATCTCGCGTGGCTTTGGGAGAGACCGAAGTAACGGAATGGACCGCTTCCGTAGCGAGATTATAATACTGGAGAGCCGCCCATGAGCTCACATAAGAAGGCGTGCGGATGACGTTGGCGAGATAAAACGAATACGAAATATCGTTCTTGTTTTTCTCGAAGAAGTCGGTAGATATGTACAAACCCTTATTGAGCCAAATAATTTCTTTGTACTTCAAAAACCGGCTGATGTAAGTGTCAACCGTACCATCCTTAAGCCCCAGCTGTTTGCCAAGCTGGTAAACGGTGCTCTTGCTGAAATGAGGCAAGGATTTAAGCTGTTCTAAAAGGTTTTTTCTGCTTTTCATGATTATGACACTAGTGTACCATACGCGAAATGTGCTGTAAAGCTGGCCTACCCACTCGCCATAAAGCGGTCATATTTGCTTAATTATTGAAAAGTTAAGCAAATCGTCCCAAGCTCTCAAATTCGGTCTTACGGCTGGGACCGGATGCAAAAGGTGGCAAAGTGTGAGCCTTCGGGCAAAGCTCGCCACAAGGGCAAACAAGTGGCGAATTCGGGTAAGACAAAACCGCCTTTCGGCGGCTTTGGTTTAAATCACGGCAACTGGGGTTTTTGGGGATGTATAATCTCCCCCTCTCTTACTTCGCTCAAATTTCAACGGACCGACGATCATTTGAATCTTTAAACCCTCATTCGTGTATGTTGCTACGAAGACCTTTCGCCTGCCCCGCAGCGAACTGGTATGAGGTTGTTTTGATTTGATTTTCATAAAATAATTTATATTTTGCCAGAATTTACTAATATAGGAGTAATAAAATAAACCTGTTGTGTTGGCGATCCGCGTTCTATTTTTATTTCTGAGTAAAATTTATTGCCATCTGAATTTTCATATTCAAACCGCACCACAGTCAAGGTTGATGGCTGGATCCTCTTCGTGTCATGAAAATTTATCATTCTAGCAGTACCCGGACTATTCACCCTTACATAATCTATCGGGCCATTAAAATTCCATATCTCAACGGGTACGTCTCGAAACATCCCTGTTATTTCTACAATATTTTTTGCAGTGTCAGTCCCAACATTACGAAGAAACAAGCCAGCGTTGTCTGGTGTTTCCATCACTAATTTCGGGGTCTTATTTGATAAGTACGCCTTATATGCATAACAGGCTGCGAATACAGCGGCAATGGCAGAAACGGCTCCTATAATTAGGTTTATGTAATTCATTTATTTCAGCAATTCATATTCAAACAACTTCGGTTGAATAACCGATTCATAGTACTTAGCTAGTTTTGTCTTTAAACTATTGATTGCCGTGTTTAGTTCCGGATAATCATAAATCCATTCGTCATTTTCATTTTTATAACGAGTGTTTAGCTCTTCATCAATCTGATAAGTTCCGTAGGTGTATTTACGGTTATACGTCTTGGTTGATTTCGCCTTTGTGAGTATATCGGCGAAAGTATCCGAAAGATCTTGTTCTTCTTTGGTAAGTTTATATGTTTTTAATTTATTGCTTGCTACTGTGCCTTTGTCAAAACAAAGTTCGTTTTTGTAAAACCTGCCATCGCTTCCGTCAAAACTTCGGCAATGATTGCGCTGACTCAAACAGGCAAAAATAAAACAGGTTTTTAAAAAATTCTTATCTTTTAGATAGCGGTCCCCGCCGTCTGCGGTAGTAAAATACACATCTCGCTCATACCAATTTTTCTGCGGATACAGCTTGGCCGCAAATAACGGCAATTTATCTACAAAATTATCTGAGCGGAGATAAAAACCTCGTATATTATATCTAGTGCCACGCAATAAATAAACGTCGTGCTGGGTTACCGCAAAACCCTTTGCCACTAAATAGCCAATTATGTTTTCATTAACATATGACTTGCCATCTGTTTTCCGACCAGTGGTTTCATTGCCATCATTTTCAAAATACACATTAATTTCAATATCATTTGGAAATGATCGCTTATCAAAGAATGGCTCGAAAGTTTTTTTGGTTTTTTTAATTTCAATATCTTGTAATTCAACAATCTCATCGTCTTCTTGTTTTGGTGTTTTCTTTGTGTCTATGTCAAAAGCTTTGAGTGTTAGTTTCTCACGACTATTGTCGATGTTCTGCCACAAAATACAGCTAATAGCACTGGGTCCGGCATGGAAAAATTGTCTATTAAACAAAAAGCCGTTAATAAATTTCTTCTCACCAAGGCCTAGAGATTTCCAATATTTTATCGGACTAAATAGCACGAAATAATCATCTGGTTTAGTTAGATAATGTTTCCAGCCAGACCAAATAAATTGATTTGAAATATCACGAGCCGTGCTGATGTTTGAATTCGCAAGATTTTTTAGATCTTCTTTCATTTCCTCAAATACAAAAGTGCCTTTACTAGATCTATTTGTGGTGTTATCCGTATTGGCGGCGCTACTGTCCCGATACGGCGGATTTTCTAGTAAAATTATATTTGTCTTTTTATCTGCTACATAACTATTCAACTCATCAATGATTGAAAGATATTCCTTACTAATAAACATTCGCCCAACTTTGTTGCCTAGTATAAAATGATCACTTAGAGCATCGCCGCCATTTACTAATGCGTTGGTTGGTTCTGCTTTTGGCGGGATAATTAATTTTACTTTATCGCCGAGTCGTTCATTTAGCACAATCCATTCTTTCAGCTCGTAAGTGTTCACTATTGCGTGACTGATTTCATTGTCAGATAAATAGTCGTGGAGAGTAATTTTTGTTTTGTGTTTTTCTAATTCGCCAACTGTAAGCTCGCCAAAAAGACGGTCTGAATAGAATGTTTTAATAACATCTTTCTTGCTTTGCAGGTATTTAATTTTTAGATCTTCTTCTATATACCTGTCCAGCTCGTCAATCGTAATATCATTTACCTTTTTGTCAGTTAAAAATTCTTCCAAATTGCCGGTACCAGCTGTGCGATCAAGGATTATGTAATCGTGACCTTTCGGCAACTGTTTTATGGCGCGACGCACAAGCTCCACCGCCTTACGACAATATGGCGACGGCGTATAAAAAGCGCCAAGCTCTTTTTTGCGTATTTTATCATTTAATAAATCATTGATGTACTTAAAATCTATGTCTTTGCCCTTCCATGGGTAAATATAATCTTTAAACTGTTTAGGTGTTCGTAGTTCTTCAAATAGTTTGCTCTTACTGGCTTTTGGATTTACGGTGTAGTAATGGTTTGCCCAGCCCACCACATCAAACACATCAATGTGAATTTTTGTATACTTTTGTATTTCTAGAATTTCTGTAAGGCGTTGCAAGCCCTTTATATTACTGAAATCAATTTTATCCGGTTTAATTTTAGTATTAAAATCAGCATTGTTCTTACTGGCTGCGCCGGCATAAATTTTTTCTATATCACTAAGAAAATCACTAGAATTAAATAGATAAGTGTTTTCCTCATTAAGAGCTACGAGCAAAATTTGTGCTGGTATGGGTTCGCCTTTAATTCGCTTATGGCTAAGATATTTTATAGCTTGGAATAAGACTTTGTTAATATCTGAAATCGTAAGTTTAAATTCAAACAATGTGCCTTTGTACACGCCATCGGTGTTGTGAGTGAGTTCAACATCGGCAGTGATTCTTAGATCACTAAAAAACTTTATTTGACCTTCGCGTTCAGAGTGAAAACTTTTATTTGATGATTTCTTATTCATAAATTTTATTTTATCATTTTGATAACGATTTCCTTTGGCATATTTATTTGTTGGGCTTTTCCAATAGCCATTTCCAAAGCGGCTTTAACTGTATGGTTTTTCCGTCTCGTTTTACTTCGCGCTCTTCGTCCCAAGTGAGCACTATGAGAGTATCCGTCTTAAGTTCGCCGCTCGCCTCTATGAGGGCTTTCGCTTCGCGATCTTCCACTACTTGGTTTACCGATTCGTAACAAACCTGATAAAGCCCAAGCACCTCTATTCCTTTTTTCACGACGAAATCCACTTCACGGTTATTCCGCGTTTTGTAATAAAATAATTCTCTCTCCGGTTCGTATCCGCGTTTTACTAATTCCATGAAAACGAGATTCTCCATGAGCTTGCCTTTGTCTGGCGAATGCTGAATCGCTTTGGCACTCACAAAACCGTTATCCACGACATACACTTTTCTCGGTGATTTTATCCGCATGGCAGATTGGTGCGAATGCCGGGAAATAGAAAAAATAAGGTATGCCTCCTCGAGATAAGTTATGTATTTTTCTGTCGTTGTCGCACTCTTCAGGTCAAGAACATCTAAAAGTTTCCGGGCCGTATAGAGACTCGCGAAATTATTCACGAGATGCGCCCCGAGCAGGCTTACCTTGGTGGAAAATTTTACCTTATGACGTTTTACCACGTCCTTGAAAAGCAGCGCGTCGAAAAGCACCTGCAAATAATCTCTTGGGTCAAGGTTGCTCACCACTACCTCCGGAAACCCGCCGTTCTGTAAATAATTTTCCATCAAATTTAAGAAGGCTCCGCGCTGTTCCGGTAAGGACGCGTATTGAGGGTCCATAGTAAATTTCTTTGCCCGCAGAAATTCATTGAAATCAAATGGCAATATTTCTATCGGCATGTGTCTGCCAGTCAAATGTGTGGCGAGTTCCTTTGATAACAGATTGGCATTTGAGCCGGTCAGTATGAGATTGTATCCTTCGCGGTGCAAGCGGTTCGCAAACAATTCCCATCTTGGCAAATTTTGTATCTCATCGAAAAGAATTGTCTTTATCGGCCCGTACGCGGCATGCAGTTCTTTCATCAGCGCGTGGGTATCGGTCGCATCCATAGCAACCACTGCTTCCTCGTCAAAATTGAAATACATGAACGGCCGGTCTTTTAGGAGCATGAGCGAATAAACAGACTTACCTGCCCGGCGCGGCCCCAGAACGACTTTTATCAGACTCGAATCCAGCCACTTCTTACCGAATTGGTCTTGAGTTCTTGGCACGTACTCTCCAGTCAAAAGTTGCTCTTTTTGCCATTTTTGGTTCAAAACTATGTCTTTTTGCATATTATTTTTAGTGTACTGGACAAGATATGCCTTTTTTGTCCAGTATAAGTATTATATTAAACATAAGGGGAAAATGCAATAGCCGTGAATTATCCTAAAAAATAGCGCCTTTTCACGATTATTCGAGGCAAACCTTGATTTTGTCCAGTTTTGTCGCTGTAGTGGACAAAAGTGGCTACGAAGACCTTTCTTTTTTTATCGTCTGTTATTTTTTACCTCAAATATTTTTCCTTGTTCCGCAAATGTTCCTCGTATGTTTTGGAAAAATGAGTCTTGCCGTCTTGGCCGGAAAGATAATACAGATATGGGGATTCCTTCGGGTTTCTGGCCGCTTCAATGGCATCCAAGCCCGGATTGGAAATCGGACCCGGCGGCAAGCCTTTATGGAGATAGGTGTTGTAAGGCGAGTCAATTTTCAGGTCATCTAGCAAAACTTCCCGCTTCCCCGTTATGTAGGGGAAAACCGCATCCACCTGCAAGGCCATCCCCAACTTCAATCTCTTCCACAAAATGCCGGAAACAATTTTCCGGTCGCCGCTGTCCGGCACTTCTTTTTCTATCAAAGACGCCATAATGACAATATCTTTGGTGGCATCGCCCGCTTTCTTTTTGAAATTATCCGTCATCGTCCTAATAACATCGTCCGTTTCCGCGCCTGGTAAAAACAGATAAGTGTCTGGGAAAAGATAGCCTTCCAAATTTTTTGTTTTTTCCAAAAATTCTTCTTTGTCAAAGTTTTCAAATATTTTGGCGGTTAAACCGCCACTTGGCGGTTTAACCGCCAAAAACAGCTCGGCTATTTCTTTTGCCGTCAAGCCTTCCGTTATCGTAACTTTTATCGGCTTAAACCCGAATTCCCCTTTAGCCAGCCGTCCAACTAAAGCAAAAACGGAAACAGGTTCGTTAAACAAGTACTTGCCGTATTTTATTTTTTTTGATTTATTGAAAGCCCTCGCGTATAAAGCGAAAGCGTATTTGCTCCTGACCAATTCTCCTTTCTTCAATTTGCCGGAAATTTCCGCCAAGCCCGTTCCCTTCTCAATCACAACCGTTTTGCCCGACGGAAAATTTTTCGGAGCCGACAGAAAAAACAGCCAAAAATTTCCGGCCAAAACAAAAAAAACAATCGCCGCAATCAATATTTTAGCTCTTGAAATCATTTTTTTTGTCTATTTGTCTAAAATGGCAAATCGGCTGGCGGTTCCACTTTCTTGGATTCTATCCTGCCTAGCGCCGGAGTCCTGACGACACTGCCGGGGAAATGATAAATCGTGGCCAATTCTTCGGTGTTTAAAATAAAAGTTTTCCTTTTATAAGGCTTGTAAAAGGCCGACCTGTTTATATAAGCGTCAAACATTCTTTTTTTCTTCCAGCCATGCCTTGTATTTTTGAAAAAATAATCAACATAACTGGTGCTGTTGGTCCTCTTAAATCCGTTCAAGTTAAGAGAATTGAATTGCTGCATTGAGCCCAGAATGCCGTTGGAAACTATGTGATTGTATTTATCCGCTTTGGCGACATAGACAAATCTTATACAAGTGTCAAATCCGAGTTTGGAAACATTTCTTTCTACGGCTTCCACTATCATCCTTTCCCCAGGAGACAATATCATGCTGCCGAAATCAATCATTTCGCCCTCTTTTTTCTTTTTGTCTCTTTTCATTATTTTGTCCACGATTTTAGCGCCGGCGCTCTTCCATTCCGTCGGCGTCGCCCGGATAAGCACCTGATACCACATATTTTCTCCTTCTTTCATCGTCCCCATCAACTCTATCAGAGAAGCCAAGGGATCGTTTTTCATCTCCTCTTCCGTTTCCAGTTTGTCCAGCTTGTAATCAATATAAGTTTTTATCGGATAAGCGTCTTCTTTGCTTAATTTATATTCAGCCGAGTGAATGTTCCATTTTCCTTTGGATTGATCGGTGTCTTCACTGATAAATTCTTTGGTATAATCCGCCGCCTCATATATTTCCACCTCCGGATAATGGGCGTATATCTGCGACTCCACCAATCTTCGGTAATATTTCGGGATATAAAAATAGAAATGAATTGAGCCTTCTTTGCTTATAATTTCCAAACTGTACCAGACGCGCAAAAATCCTTCCCAGTATTTGTCAATCGCCACCCCGCTTCTGGTTTGATGCATGGCGCTTAAAATAATTTCCATCACTTGCGGGCTTTTGGGCATTTCTCTGGGCAACTTAATTTCCAAAAGAACCCAGTCAATTTTGGATACGTAACGCAACCTTATGTAATACATCCAAAACTTCCACGCGAAATAAGCCGTAATGGCCGGAAACCACAGATAAGCGGCGCCTATTACGACACTGAAGAAATCGTAGAAGAAACTTTGGACTGATATTGTCCCCATAAATTATCCTATCAAGTACCGGCCTTCTTTGTTTCTTTTAAAATAATCGCGATTTTGCAAATTCACCAAAATGGTGTTTTCTTTGACATAGCGCTCTTTTAAAACTTTCTTGACTATGTCGTCTTTGGAAGAAGGCCCTTCCGACTTGATGATGTATTTTATTATATCCCGAACCGTGCCATATTTATAGCCCCAATCGGACAAAGCGTACAAACCCCGTCCCACCAGCACGAATCGGCCGTCTTTTATAAGCTCGTTGTGAACTGTCGCGGAATTAGCCGGTTTGCCGAAATAAAAAGAAATCTTTTTGGCCACTTCTCCGAAATGCATCGGCGAGCCTTCTTTTCTTAAAACTAGATACGCCAAATCCCTGACGCCTCTCGGCTTGACGCTCGGAGAAGCCGCCATTCCCCATTCTCCCATGGCGTTTTGCCCCAGCATTTTTGACAAATTGAGCCAAATCCTGGCCGTATCGTTATTAACGCTTTCTCCCGCTATTCTCTCGCTGTGTTTTTTCAAAGCGGAAATTATGTCCTTTTCCAAAATAAGGTCATTCTCGCTTATTTCATTATGCAAGGCTCTCAACGCCTGATGAACCTTGTCCGCGCTGTCCAAATGAGTTGTCCATCTATGAAAAAACTCGTCGTCTTCTTTTATTTTCGTGAAATCATCGCCCAAAACAAGCAAAAAATAAATATGATTTTGCGCCAAAGGGTCATTGCCCGCCAAGTGGATAAGGACATCTTTTTCCGAAAGAATTTTCCCCCTCCTTTCTATGTTGTTCTTCATCTCCGAAAATATATCTTGGACGGATTCAAAGGCCTGGCTTTCTTTCATCAAATTGAAAGCGAAGTTGGTTATCTGCCTTATTCTTTCCCTGGTGATACCGTATTTGTCTCCTATGGCTTCAAGGGTTTTTTTCTCGGCGTCTTCGGCTAAGCCATATCGTTGGACGATTATGTCTTTTGTTCTGTCTTTAAGACTGGAAACCAGCTGTCTGGTGATTATTTTCGGCTTAAAAGTTAATATTGGCATATTATGTTCGCGTTACAATGCTGATAATTTTATTTGGCACATAGATTGTTTTTTCTATGCGTTTATCGCCTACCCATTTTTTAACATTTGTACGTTTCAATGTCAAGGCTTTTGCCTCATCTTCGGAAATTCCCGCCGGAACTTCAAAAAAATCTCTCGTTTTTCCGTCTATCTGGACGATTAGTTTAAAGCTGTTTTCAATTGTTTTGGAAGCGTCAAAAATAGGCCAATCTTCCATATGGATTGATTTTTTGCCGCCAATGTCAGACCATAATTCCTCGGCAATATGAGGCGCGAAAGGGCTTAATAATTTATTGAAAATTGAAAATTGAAAATTGAAAATTTCCGTCTCTTTTTCCATTTCATTCAGTAAAATCATCAGCGCGCTGATTGCCGTATTGAAATGAAAATTTTCTATATCTTCCGTAACCTTTTTTATCGTCTGGTGAATCAATCTTTCCAATTTTGCCGCGCCCGCCATAGCTGCGCTCTGGTGCTGTGGGCGGGAATTTTCTTGCGACTTTATGGACTTTATGACTTTTGACTGCAATTTCCAAACTCTTTCCAAAAATCTTTTCACGCCTACGATATTTCTAGTGTCCCACGGTATCGGCTGATCAAAAGGCCCCATAAACATTTCATACAGACGCAAAGAATCCGCCCCGTATTCTTTTACGACATCGTCCGGATTCACGACATTGCCCCATCTCTTGCTCATCTTTCTGCCGTCATTTCCCATAATCAAACCCTGATTTTTCAGACCGGCGAACGGCTCTTTGCCTCCGACAACTCCTATATCATATAAAAACTTGTGCCAAAAACGGGCATAAATAAGATGCCGTGTCGCATGCTCTGTCCCGCCGATATACATATCTATCGGAGACCAATATTTTTCTTTTTTCTTATCCACTAAAACTTTTTTATTTTTCGGGTCAATATATCGCAAGTAATACCAAGACGACCCTGCCCATTGAGGCATCGTGTTGGTTTCTCTTTTTCCTTTCCCTCCGCATTTCGGACATTTGACATTGACCCATTTTCCCATTTTTACCAACGGCGATTCGCCGGTATCCGTCGGCTCATAAAATTTCACTTTCGGCAGTTTCACCGGCAAATCTTCATCAACAATCCATCCGGGATTAAGCAATTCGCCTTTGCTGTATTTATCTTTTAGATTTGAGATTTTAGATTTTATTTTGACCGCGCAGTTTTCGCAGAAAACAAGCGGGATTGGCTCTCCCCAATATCTCTGCCTTGAAAAAACCCAGTCTTTCAGTTTGTAATTTATTGTTTTCTTTCCGTTTACTTTTTTTATCGCTTCGTCTTTATCAACCAAAGCCACATTGGAAACCGGCAAATTATATTTTTTGGTAAACTCAAAATCACGTTCATCATGAGCCGGAACGGCCATAATGGCGCCTGTGCCATAATCAGCTAACACATAATCCGCCACCCACACCGGCAATTCTTCGCCATTAGCCGGGTTTATCGCTTTTACACCTTTTAATTCCACTCCCGTCTTTTCTTTGGACAGATCCGTCCTCTGCAACTCCGATTTATTTTTCGCTTCTTCAATATATTTTTCCACATTCTCCAGATTTGAGATTTTAGATTTTAGATTTGAGATTGCAACATGTTCCGGCGCCAACACTAAATAAGTAACCCCAAAAATGGTATCAATCCTCGTCGTAAACACTTCAATATTTTTGAGATTTGAGATTTGAGATTTGAGATTGAATGTAATGAGCGTTCCCTCCGACTTTCCTATCCAATTCCTTTGCGCTTCTTTGATGTGCTCCGGCCAACCCTTTAATTCCTTCAAATCTTCCAGCATCCTTTCGGCGTAATCGGTAATTTTAAGAACCCACTGACGCATCGGTTTTTTGACGACAGGTGTTCCGCATCTCTCGCATTTGCCATCCTCCACATCTTCGTTGGCCAAACCAGTCAAGCACGACGGGCAGAAATTTATCGGTTCGTAAGATTCGTAAGCCAGCCCTTTTTCAAACATTTTCAAAAATATCCACTGCGTCCATTTGTAGAAATTCGGGTCGGAAGTGATTATTTCTCTCTCCCAATCATAATCAAAACCGATAAGCTCAAGCTGTTTCTTGAATTTTTTGACATTATTTTTGACGGCGATTTCCGGATGAATTTTATTTTTGATGGCGTAATTTTCCGCCGGCAATCCAAACGAATCAAAACCCATCGGATGTAGGACATTAAAACCGTTCATCCTTTTGAATCGCGAATAGACATCGGTGGCGATATACCCCCTCGGATGCCCGACATGAAGACCTTCGCCGGACGGATAAGGGAACATATCCAAAACATAGCATTTCGGTTTCTTCCCGCCCTTTTTTGTCTTATATATTTTCTTATCTTTCCAGTACTTCTGCCACTTTTTTTCTATTTTATCGTGATTATATTTTTTCATAATTTCTGTTTACCCGACACACTTTCTTAAGTGGGCGGGCCACTTTTTTTCTATTTTCTTATGTTCGTATTTTTTCATAAATAATCGTCTTGGATACTCGCATAATACAAGAAAATTTGTTTTGATTCAATAAAAAATGTACACGAATTCTGGCGATCGCTGAAATTCGTGTACATTTTTAATTCCGCAAGAGTTTAAAATATTCTTCTCTTAATATTTTTGCCGTCTTTAAATTGTT
>Ga0209212_1001019_pt1 | contig 48584 bp, 39 predicted proteins | sample RifGroC2_FD_183996 | JGI IMG/M metagenome (GOLD analysis project Ga0209212, IMG submission 183996) | Groundwater microbial communities from Rifle, Colorado, USA - Groundwater C2 (SPAdes) (version 2) | ecosystem: Environmental > Aquatic > Deep subsurface > Groundwater | place: Rifle, Colorado... | reverse complement strand
ACTTCTCACAGGGAATATCGGTCGGCACCTCCTGGCGCTTCACATCCCTCATCTCCGCTTCCGCCTTCTTCAAGTCGCGCGAGAAAGAGGTGTAAAAACGCTTCATCGCCTTGGCCCAATCTTCCTTCCCCTCCTCGATCTTGTCCAGGACGCTTTCCATACCCGCGGTAAACTCCGCGTTCAGAATGTCCGGAAAAGAGTCCACCAAGAGATCGGTGATAAGAAATCCCAGCTCCGTGGGCATCAGCGATTTGCGCTCGTCCATGACCACATACTCTCGGTCCAGGACATTGGAAATAATAGACGCATAGGTGGATGGCCGACCGATGCCTTTTTCGTCCAGCTCCTTGATCAGCGTGGCCGCCGTAAAGCGCGGCTGCGGCTGGGTGAAATGCTGACCTGGCTCCAGGGAGCGGAGCTCGAGCCGGTCCCCGGCTCGCAGGTCCGGAAGGGTACCCTCCTGATCCTGATCCTGCTCCTCCTCATCCGCTTCGTCTTTATCGACCTTCTCGTCCCGGCCCTCAGTGTAGACCTTTATAAAGCCGTCGAACTTAAGCTGTTGTCCCGTGGCCCGGAAAAGCGACTCCCCGACCGGGATGTCGAAGGTCGTCTGATCAAACAGCGCGGGAACCATCTGGCTGGCGACAAACCGGGCCCAAATCAGAGAGTAGAGGACAAAGGCGTCACGCCTGAGATATTTCCGCACCCGTTCCGGCGTGTACTCCATGGAAGTCGGCCGGATCGCTTCATGGGCGTCCTGCGCCCCTTTTTTGGAACGGTAGACGACCGGCTTCTCCGGCAGATATTTCTGACCGTATTGTCCCTGGATGAATTGCCGCGCGGCGCTCAGGGCGTCAGCGGAGACTCGCGTCGAATCCGTGCGCATATAGGTGATGAGCCCGACCGAGCCGTCCGGACCTAAATCCACCCCCTCGTAGAGATGCTGGGCGATCTGCATCGTCCGCTTGGGTTGAAAGCCCAGCTTCCTCGCCGCCTCCTGCTGGAGCTTGCTGGTCACGAACGGGGGCGTCGGAAAACGGCGCCGCTCCTTCTTTTCCACATTACCGACGATCCATGAAGCCCCTTCCAGGGATTTCATAATTTCCCGGACCACCGGTTCCTGCTCCAGACGGAATTTTTTGTTGTCGACCTTGTTCCCCCGCCATTGGATCAGGCGCGCCTCAAAAGAAGGCGGCAGCCTGCCTTCCAACATGGCCGTGAGGGACCAGTATTCTTGCGCGACAAAGGCGCGGATCGCCTTCTCCCGCTCACAGACCAGCCGCACGGCTACGGATTGGACCCTTCCGGCGCTTAGTCCCCGGCGCACCTTCTTCCACAAAATCGGGCTGATCTGATAACCCACCAAACGATCCAGAACCCTGCGGGCGATTTGGGCATCAAATTTGTTTCGATCCAGCTCCTGCGGGTTAGCAATCGCCTCCTGAACCGCCTTGCGGGTGATCTCGTTGATCAAGACGCGGTGAATTTTTTTATGATCTTTGCCGATCTGGTCCGCGATATGCCAGGCGATCGCCTCTCCTTCACGGTCCGGATCCGAGGCCAGGTAGATGTTCTCCTTCCCCTTGGCCGCCCGCCGGAGCTCTTCGATAACCTTCTTCTTGGCCGGAATGACGTGAAAATCCGGCGCGAACCCCTTCTTGATGTCCACTCCCAACTTGCTCTTAGGCAAATCGACGATGTGACCCACAGAGGCCTTTACCTGAAAATCCCGGCCCAGATATTTCTCCAACGTCTTGGCTTTGGCTGGAGACTCGACGATGACTAAATTTTTTGCCGCCATAACTTGAATCTCAGATCTCAAATCTCAGATCTCATATTTGAAATTTGAAATCTGAAATTTGAAATTGTAATACTACCCTCCCACCTTAAATTTTTTCCCCGGCAACTGTTTCAAGAAACCCCTGATCTCCAGATCCAAAAGGACCTCGGACACCTTGGCCGGGGAGAACCCGCTGGCCTCAATCACCTCATCAATCTGCAACGGCCGTTCCGTAATCAGGCCGTATATCTTTCTTGCCTCTATTCCCACGTCCGCGGGCAAGGAAGGCAACGCCTTTTTGGTGACCGCAGTGGCGCCTGCAAGCAACTGAGGAGCTATCTCTTCGACGATGTCCTCCACCGTCTCGACCAGCTTAGCTCCCTGACGGATCAATCGATGGGTGCCCCGGCTGCGGCTCGCACCGGCCTCCCCGGGCACGGCAAAAACCTCTCGTCCCTGCTCTAAGGCTAACCCGGCGGTTATTAAAGAGCCGCTCTTTTCCGTCGCTTCGACCACCACGACCCCAAGAGAGAGACCGCTGATGAGGCGATTGCGCGCAGGAAAATTATAGGAGAAAGGGGGAGTCCCCATGGGCAATTCGGAAAGGATCGCCCCATTTTGACATATCCTCCGATAGAGATCCCCATGCTCCGGGGGATAAGCCACATCTACTCCAGACCCCAAAACCGCCACAGTCCTGCACCCGGCCGCTAAAGCCGCCTCATGGGCCTCTCCGTCTATCCCGCGAGCCATGCCGCTTACCACGGTAAAACCTAAAGAGGCCAAACCCACGCAGAGATCCCGCGTGATCCTTATCCCGTAATCGCTGGCGCTGCGCGAGCCCACCACTGCCATAGCCCTCGCGTCTTCTTCCCGCATCGCCCCTTTGATATAGAGAAACGGCGGCGGATCAGCGATCATCCGCAATCGGGCGGGGTAGCCGGGGCCACTGAAAGGAATGATCCTCGCTCCAGCATCCGCAATGCGGTCTATCTCCCTCTTCACTTCCTCCCACGCCGAGAAGCCGAGGAGCCCTTCAATAGCTTCTTTATCCAAACCCTGGACTTGGGCCAATTCCCTTTCAGAAGCCGAGAAAGCCCGCCTGGGGTCGCCAAAATGGTCGGCCAATTTTTTAAAGCCCACGCACCCTAACCCTTTGACCCGTGCCAGCGCAAGCCAAGGAGCGTGTTCTTTTTCATCCAAAGAAGGCAAAGAATATCCCTCATTTGAGATCATCACTGGCTCAGCCATATCTATTTACCGTTTGTCAACCAGGGGTACTCAACCCTGAGGTCCGAATAGGGTAGGCGAATAATGATATTCTAAAATCGATTCAAACTCCAGAGCCGGCAAGCCCGCTTTAGAACCGGCCCCGTGGTGTTCCTAACGGGGCCTCCCTACTTCCATCAACGATAACGCGCATTACTCCCGCCGGTTGCGCTGCCGACGTTTAAGATGGGATGTTTCCAGATCCAGCAGTTTCCTTTTCCAATTCAGGCCGAGCGCAAAACCGCCAAGGGCGCCGTCACTTCGCACCACGCGATGACAAGGGATGATAATAGGGATCGGATTTCTTGCCAGGGCATTGCCCACCGCTCTCATAGCTTTGGGTTTTCCCAACCGTTCTGCCACCCAGCGATAGCTTCTTACCTCTCCATAAGGAATTCCGGCTGTTATCCTTAAGACGGCCCGGGTAAACGGCGGCATCCCGCCAAGATCACAAGGAGCCGTAAAAGATCGCCGCCGTCCGGCAAAGTAAGCGTTGAGTTCTCTCCGGGCGGCCGTTTCCCAGCGCTGGGCAAGAGCCCCCTCATTTTTTTGCCGAGAACGAGCGCTATTATCGCTCCTTCTTTTCCCAAGCCCTATCTCTCTGACCCCGTTCTCTGACGCAGCTATGAATAACCTCGCTTTTATATTTTCTATCTGCTCCCTCATCTCTTCTTCCCTTTATTTCTCGAACCTTTCAACCTTTCTTCTCTCCGGGCGCGCAGGACGAGCCGGATAGGAGAACCTTCCAACTCCAGGGATTGACGCAAATGATGAATCAAATAGCGCTGGTAATCGGGGGTGATTCCCTTAGGTGTATTAACAAAGAGCGTAAATGTCGGGGGACCCAATGCGGTCTGGGTGGCATAAAACAATTTGACCTGACGGCCTTGGGCGAGAGGGGGAGAGTGTCTCTGAAACAGATCGCGCAGGGCCTGGTTTAATGGCGAAGTCTGAATCCGACGCTGGCAGGATCGCGCTACCCGCTGCACCGCTTCCATCATCCTCTGGATGCCATGCCCGTCGAGCGCCGAGATGAAGACCAGCGGAGCGAAATCGACAAAAGAGAGTTTACGGTAAATCTGATCGCCGTAGGCTTTTGTATTCTTGGAGTCTCGCGGCACCAGATCCCACTTGTTTACGGCGAGAACCAACCCCTTTCCACGCTGAAAGGCATAGGCCAGGATCTGCGCATCCTGGTCGGTTACCCCTTCGGACCCATCCAAGAGGTGAATCACCAGATCCCCCCGGTCCACGGAGCCGAGGGACCGGATCACGCTATAATGCTCAATCCGATCGTCGATTCTTGCCTTGCGGCGAATTCCGGCGGTGTCCACCAGGGTATACCGTTGGCCGCGCCAAATGAAAGGACTGTCCACAGCATCCCGCGTCGTCCCGGGGAGAGAATCGACCACAGAGCGTTCAAAGCCTAGAAGGCGGTTTACTAAAGTAGATTTGCCGACATTGGGCCGTCCCACAATAGCCAGGCGCAGAGGACGAACTATTTCTTCTTCTTCCTCTACAGTGACTTCACTTAGCCCGGCGGGAAAAGCGCTGACGACCTGGTCCATTAACTCCGTAAGACCAAGCCCATGCTCCGCCGACAGAGGAAAGACCTCGTTTAAACCCAGGTCGTAGAATTCGTAGAGACGATCTTCTTTAGACTGCGCGTCAATCTTGTTGACGGCGAAGAAGACCGGCTTCTTGACCTGGCGCAGCAGTTTTACCGCTTCCTGATCCAGCGGGTTCAAGCCCACCTTCCCATCAAAGAGAAAGAGAATAACATCGGCCTCTTCTACGGCGAGACGGCTCTGCTCCTGGATTCGTTTTTTGAGCCCCTTCTCCGGGTCCGGCTCAAATCCTCCCGTATCGATGAGGAGAAATCTCTTCCCGTACCACTCCACCTCGCCATAATTGCGATCCCGCGTGACCCCGGGAAGGTTATCCACGATCGCCTTTCTTTCCCCTGCCAGGCGATTGAACAGGGTGGATTTTCCCGCATTAGGCCGGCCGACGATTGCCAGCCTGGGAAGGGGGGGGGCATGATGGGTCTTTAACTGCGGCGTCTTGGCCATCTTATAAGCCTAATTCCGTTAACGTGTTGGGATCCTGGGTCCATCCCTTTTGAACTTTAACAAAAAGCTCTAAGAAGAGCTTGCAGCCAAGCAGAGATTCGAGCTCCTCCCTGGCCCGTATGCCGATCTCTTTCAGCATGGCTCCTTTCTTACCGATGAGGATCGGCTTGTGCGATTCGCGATCCACATGGATGGTAGCTTTGACGACGATGAGGTTCTTTTCCTCTCTCTCAACGAACTCATCGATCGTCACCGCCGTTCCGTAGGGAATCTCCTCCCGAGTCAAAAGAAAAATCTTCTCCCGTATAATCTCGGAAGCGACAAAGCGCTCCGTTTGATCGGTCAGCTCTCCCTCGGGGTAATAGCGCGGTCCTTCGGGAAGGAACTTTTCGGCCAGCTCGAGAACCAGGGCAACATTCTCGCCCTTGAGGGCGCTGATCGGGATGATCTCTCTCCCGGGTAATAAGGCGGCGCAGCGCTCCATCAGGGGAAGCAGTTTGCCTTTGGAGATAAGATCCATTTTGTTCAGCAGGATAAGCGCCTTGACCTTGGACTCCTCCAGGATCCGGGCAATATCCTCGTCTTCCGCTCGTATCCCCTCGCGGGCGTCGAGGAGCCAGAGAATCCCTTCTACTTCCTTCAAGGTCTTCAGCGCAATCTCCACCATCCGTCGGTTCATCAGCGAACGCGTCCGATGGATCCCCGGAGTATCGAGAAAAACAACCTGAGAATTCGGTGTCGTTCGGATTCCGGTAATGCGATTGCGCGTTGTCTGGGGTTTGGGGGTGACGATGGCGATTTTCTCCCCCAGGAATTGATTCAGGAGGGTGGATTTGCCCACGTTGGGCCGCCCGACAATAGCGACAAAGCCGGAACGGTGAGGCGGCGCTCCTTGGTTTTCGTTTTCGGCTAATTTGGTGACCATGGGCTACTTATAACCTGGCTGTCTATTATGACATGACTCCTACGCGGATCAAGGTTCGTAAAATTGCAGAGCTGAGAATACCTTGGTGCAAAATCAAAGGAGCCGGTATATGATCTGAGGCTGAAAACCCCTACAGGAAGGAGCCGGGAATTTCCAATATCGTTATATTGCCTATGCCTTATGGGTGCCTGGACGCCAAAACTCTGTCCGTAGCATCCCTCAAAGCCCTGCAAGTAGCCCTAAAACAGTGGCAGAGGACTATGCAGATTTCCAGACCCGAAACCTTTCTGGTGCTCGCCACTCATGAGGGCGGTCCTGAGCAGGAGCTGGAGTTGAAGAGAGAGATCGTCGCCACGATCCCCGCAGCCCAGGTGATCGCTATTAGAGCAAAAAACGAGGAAGCGCTGGCCAACAGAATTGCGCGCGACAAGACCCTCATGCCGATCCAGACCCTGATCCTCATTGCGGAATCCCGCCACGCCCTGGCGCTCCGGCCCATCTTTAAGAGAAAGTTCGGCCGGGCTTTGGAAATCAAAAAATTCAAAGCCGACTTTGAATTCAATCATCCCTGGATCAGCACCTCTTCATCCTTCACGTGGTTTTTTCGCAATCTGATTCTCGGAGTCTGCGTCGGGATCCGAAAGAGAACGGGAAGACGCCTGCGCAAGAAAATAAAATCCCTGTTCTGGTCTTAGGGCCTTCACGCCTGCTCAAAGATCTTGATATTGAGCCTAAGCTTCCGCCCCATCCACAGGCAGTTGTCCAGGTGGTCTCTCGCGGAATCGTTTGTCTCCGGATGGACAAGAACATCCAATCCCTCCCGATGAATCATCAACCAGGGAACGACCTTGCCAAACTCTTCTGGTGAGAAGGCAACCTGATACATCGATTTCGGATGAGGGCCGACAGGCTTGTCATGCCAGCCCCCGAGCCGTACGTCGAACTTAGCCAACCCTTCCCGCACGCGCGCGGCCGCGTCGCGGCTTGCGCGCTCATAGTAAATATGAGCGTGGAAACCCCGAATATCGGCAGGCTCTTTTTGCATTGTCCTAATCTCCCCTCGCCCAACTACAATCCATCCCCGCCTTCGCTATCATCTGATTCAAAGGATGAGGGCGTACGGGCCGACGGGTAAAGCATTTTTCGACCTCTGCGCTTTTTACCTCACCCAAGCTGGGAGGGTTCCAGCGGGGACGGTTATCTCTATCCAGCAACCGGGCCCTCACGCCTTCGTAAAAGTCGGAACTCCCGCATAAATGGATCGCCATATCCCATTCGCGCAGGAATGCATCTTTTAGAGACAAATCCTTACCCCTCCTCATTTGCTCAAAAATGACCTTGGCCGAGGTGGGCGACCCGCCAAAGTAGCCCTGAAGCGCGCTTTGGAACCAGTCGTCCTTGATTTTCAAAGCCCGAAGGTTTGTGTCGATTTGTTCGATGCTGTCCTTATCCGTCAGTTCCTGAATCCTATCTGACTGCTTTAAAAGCAAAGAACCGTCCGCTCGATCGGCTTCGTTGTTGCGGACCAAATACCGGCTCAAAACTTCTTTATCCTTTTGGGAATCGCCGGTCCAGGGCAGACGCAAAAGACCGGCGAAGAAATGCGGCTTTTTATTGGAACTCACCAGGCCTTCCGCCATCCGGATCGCGACGGCATCGAGCCCGTCAAAGCGAGCCCCGGTCAAGCCGAGGAATAAACCCAAACCCTCGGGCAACCGGTTTAAGAAATAAGTGCCCCCTACATCGGGAAATAACCCAATGAAAATCTCAGGCATCGCCAACCACGTCCGCTCCGTGACCACGCGATGCGACGCCCCGTTCATGATCCCGATCCCACCACCCATGGTAATGCCGTCCGCCCAGCAGAGAACGGGTTTGGGGTAACAATGTACAGAATAATCGACAAAATACTCGTAAGTAAAATAGTTGTGGACGAAGCTGGCGCCCTCGCCCTCCCTCAGTTCGAAAAGCAGGGACTTCACATCCCCTCCGGAACAGAAGGCCCTTTCTGAAGCGGCGTTTAGCACTACACAGACAATATCGGCCCGCCCTCGCCACTCTTGCAGCTTCCCGGCAATCAAATGGAGCATGCGCAGATTCAGGGCATTGAGGAGCCGTGGATGATTCAGGGTGATGAAGCCGAGGCGAAAGGAGGCCGTCTTTTCCTCTGAAAAGAGAACCGGCTCAAAAGGCCTTTCTTCGCGATTTTCCACAGCGGCTCCTATTCCCGCAAGTACCAGCGCCGTTTGATGCGCCTACCATACGACAAGCCAAAGCGGCGCATCGCAACCTCGGTGATAAACGAGACTGCCTCGCTCGGGGAGTCCGTGAGGAAAATGCGGTCCGCGTCCGCGGGATCAACGGTACCGCTTGCGACAAGCCTCTCGTGTATGAAGTCGATCAACGGTCGCCAGAAATCTTTCCCCACGAGCACGAGCGGGAACTCCTGAATTTTTCCAGTCTGCATGAGCGTGGCGGTTTCGAAGATTTCATCCAGCGTCCCGAATCCTCCGGGCAGGGCGATAAAGGCGTAGGAATATTTTACCAGCATCACCTTGCGGACGAAAAAGTGGTGGAATGTAATCCATTGGTCGAGGTATGGGTTAGGTTTTTGCTCGGCAGACAATTCGATGTTGCAGCCGATGGAGCGTCCGCCCGCCTCTTTTGCCCCGCGGTTGGCCGCCTCCATGATGCCGGGACCGCCTCCGGTGATAACGGTAAAGCCGGCCCTGGCCAGCCGCGATCCAATCTCGCGGGCGAGCCGGTAATGCGGGTGGGCTTCATGGAAACGCGCCGAGCCGAAGACGGTCACGCACGGGCCCACGAAGTGCAGGACTCGAAAGCCGCGCAAAAATTCAAAGAAGATATGCAGCGCCCGCGCCAACTCAAAGCCCCGCCGCTGGGGTCCTTCAAGAAAACGCACGACTTTGGGAGAGCCTACGATCTTACCCCAGGGGCGTGTCCCGGTACTTGTGCTAGGAGACGCTTGTGTCATGGTCTTTCACCTTGATTATCCGCGCGATTGCTTCTCTTCCTTTACTAACGCGGAGCCTCCCAACCTTACCATCCATTTTTTCATCTAGACTCCGTTTTCATATTTCGAGTGAAAATAACGTGACAGGTCCTAGGTGATAGGCCTGCTGCTGACAACCCTTTTTAGCTTGTCCTTGGCAGTCTGCCAGGCAGTCTTCTAAGGGTCAAGTCGGCGAGGAAAAGAAAGAGTCCAAGGCCGGAGAGGGGCCACCAGATCTCTTGGGTGGAGTGGCTTTTATTTCGGTCAGGCGTAAAGAAGCGCTTGAGCCCTTCGTCCATTTTATTCGGGTCCAAGAGTTCGCCGCCGGTCTCCTCGGCCAATCGGCTGAGCATACCGGTGTTGGGCTTCAAGTCACGGTACTCCCTCGGGTAAGGAGCAATAAAGGGCACGGTTGCGGCTGCCAATGGAGCCTCTCCTTTTCCTCCCTCTTCTTGGATCGTGAGCAGGTAGATTCCTCGCTGCGAGGCGGCAAAATGGCCCTCGTAGCGCCCCGGGGCGATCTGCTGAAAGGGTATTTCCGGAGTGGTTTGATCCGGTCCGGTGAGATTCCCTTTGAGCTTAAGCTGGTTGATAAAGCCTCCCTCTTTGGATAAAAAATCCACCACAGCCTTGACCTCCTCTCCTTCCTGGCGAAAATCAGTCCGTATCTTATGCTCCGAGACCATTCGCATGGTGCCGCGCGCGAGCTGACTGGCCCATTGCGGAAAATCCTCCCATCTCACCCACTCTCTTCCCCACCGCCCGCTTAAATCCGAAGTAAAGGCCACGACCCTGCCAAGCCCATAGCGCCAGGAGACCAGCAGAGGATCTTCGCCCACTCTCATAAGCAAGTCTGCGCGAGCTTTCGGATGGGTCAGCACATAGCCCCGAAGCGGGGGTATCTTTCTTTGGGAAAAACCTTTAAGGGGTCCCGCAGCTCCCGTCACTCTGGGATAGGCCAACTTTTCAACCAATAGATCGCGGGAGATCAAAAGGGTCTCGGTGGTAAAGATTTGCGGGATCGTCTTTGGATCAACAGTCATATATGCCCTCCCTTTTCCATCCTTGGCGATCTCAGCCATCAGGGCCAGGTCGGCATCCTGACCTACGGCAACCGTTGATACCGTGATCCCTGCACGCGCCATCTTTCCCACGAGAGAGTGAAAATCCGCCTTATCGGTCAGTCCATCCGACAGAACCAGGAGATGTTTGATCGCCGCCGACTTTGCGGAAAAGGAGCGCTGGGCCTCCACTATGGCCTTGTAGAGATCGGTGCCGCCATCGGACTGAAGCGAGGAGAGGCGCTCAGAGATCCACTCGCCCTTCCCTACCGGACGAAAGGGGAGAGCCCAGTCCCATCCCGCATCGAAGGCAAGAATCCCTACTTGATCGGAGGGATTGAGAAGATCCGCGGCCGAAATGGCTGCCGCCTTGGCCAAGTCCAGCTTGGTCGCGCCCTCAGGCCCTGCTCCCATGCTCCCGGACTTATCCAGGACAAAGAGAAGCGCCACGTAGGGAAGGTCCAGACGAGATGGAGGTCTCATCTCCACCGGAAGGATCCGTTCCAGGGGAGTCCGGTAGTAGCCCCCGGCGCCGTAGCTCTGGGAGCCGCCGATGACCATCAAGCCGCCGCCGAGGTCTCTCACGTATTTTTCGATGGCCTCCATCTTCGACTGGGAGAGGCGAAAGGCAGGAACGTTATCAAGCACCAAGAGGTCGAAGGCCGAAAGCTCCGGCAGGGAAAGAGAGCTCTCCTCGGGCGAGGATTCAATGACCGAATATCCTTGGAGCGTGAGGGCCCGGGAGATAAAACGTTGGCTCTCGCCTTGCGAGAAAAGGTAAAGGACTCTGGGCGGACCTTTGACTTCAACAACCCCTTGCAGTAGGTTGTTTTCAGGAAGAGTGTCATCAGGAGATTCCACCAAAAGCTCGTAAGTATGACTCCCTCTATCTTTCAAGTTCTCTCGGAAACTGACCCGGTTGGTCCCAGGCCTTAAGGTCAGGGCCGTTTCTTTTTGGATGACGCCGTTGCGCAGGAGCTTTACCCGGGCAGGTGCCTCGGAGAGACTCTCGATCGCCCCTCTCACCTCAAAGCTCTCCGCGCTGTCCGCCTGATGAGGCACGACGAGATCACTGAGATAGATCTCGTTTTTACCCTGAGAGAGACTTACCGGAAGAACCCAAACTGGGACGCCCTGCGAACGCAATAGGGATACTACCTGTGCGGCCTCGCCGCGGTTTTCATTGCCGTCGGAAACGAGCAGGATTCTTCCCTGCCTTCCCTCGCCGATCTGGGCAAGGGCGGCTTGGAGCGCCGCTTGAATATTGGTCTCTTCCCGCCCAACTTCAGGGAAAAAGTCGGCAACGGCAAAATCTCCGCGCGGAAAAAACTCCCATGCAGGTTGCCGGCCGAAGAAGAGCAGACCCGTGCGCGTCTCAGTCCCTTTGATAGAGCGAGATCTCTCGAGGATTTGGCGAGCCATCTCCTTGCCTTCCTGTCCCACGCTGCGGGAAAAATCGACTCCCAGGACCAAATCCAGGGCATTCGTAGCCCTAAACATTTTCGGATTGACCATGGCGAAGACCAGCGCAGACAATGCCAGGAGGCGAAAGACCAAGGGATAAAAGGGCCTGCCGGCGCGGAAGGCAAAGAACCATTCCAGCGCCAACAAAATCAAAACCGCCAAAAGCAGGAAAGGCCAGAGAGGGAATCCCGCTTCGCTCTTCTCTCCTCCGTCTGCGCCGGTCAATTCCGGCGCAGACACGGAGACGCGCGAACTGATCTGGGATTCACTCTCGCTGAACAGATTCACGGCGAACTGACCTTCCCTTGTCTTCGTCTTGAAGGTGTAGAATCCGGCCGCAAAAGTTTCAGCATAGGGAAAGGGATTGGAGCGCACTCTCAATATCTCCCTCTTGCCTGAAGGGTTTTTGACCTCGATCCGGTCGTCGGTTCCCTGGAGGGAGAAGAGATAAGGGCTCCCTGCCTGGACCTGGGTCGTGGGGAACTCGGCCCTTTGCGGTTGGAACCAATCAAGGGCATTGGTGAGAAGAACAGGAAAAGCGACTCGGAAAGGAAGATCAGAGGCCAAAAGATCAAAGCCGAAAATTAAGGCTTTAAGCCTCCCCCGCTCGAGCGCGAAGATGAGCGGGCCCTCTTTTGACCCGGCCAGGTTGATCCCTTCTCCTGTCGGCACAAGGCGCAGCGCCTCCTTGATATGAAGATCGTCAAGCCGAAGCCCCTCCACGAGGGGGTGTCTGACAACCGCAGGAAGGAGCCGGGGCCGCAAGATTTTTCCCGTGACGCTTAGAGGAATACCTTCTCCAATCGTGTTGATGAGAAGAAAGTTTCCCTGCGTCATGGGCGGAGCAGGGATTCCATCAACAATGACGAGATCGTAGAGATGAAGCTTGGAGGAGATAAGATCTGCATCCAACCTGTCCACATGGGTAACCTGGACATTCGGGAGTGAATGAAAGAGGTGCTCCAAGAAGGGATTGCCCTTGCCCGCATAGAGAACATGCGCGGGAGGAGATTCGGAGAGCACCAGAAAGGCTCGATTGTCAGTTGCAAAATCGTCCTCGATGGCTAACTGAGCTGTGGCGCGACCTGCCAAAGGTCCCTGATAGGGGTAGATCAGCACCTTGCTTCCACTGGCTTCGATCTCAATGTTCTCCTGCACAAATTTTTTCTCTCCCACGTTGAGGATCAATGGGGCACGGACCGGACGTGGAGTAAAGTTCTTGATCCGGATCATGATCTCGTACTTGGCCGGATGACTCGGAATTCGCCGGAATTCGAAACCCATTATGCCGACGTTATCGCTCCCACCCTCAACTTCGACCAAACGGAGATGGGATGAGTTCCAGGGAAGCCCCTCGGCCCCGTCAAAGGCGCCATCACTGATCACTACGACCCGATCGCGGCTTTCCCGTCTTAAAAAGGAATAGGCAAAGAGAATCGCCTCCTTGACTTGGCCAGGGGCGTCGGTGGGCTGCAAACTGCGTCCAAGATCTTTTAACCTCCTCTTGTCTGAAGTAAAAGGGGATAAGACGCGAGGGATGGGAGCTGCGCCGATCACCATCATTTTCTGATTAGATGACATGGCATCGATGAGAGAAAAAAATTCTTCGCGGGCACTGTCAAACCGGCTTCCTGAGCGCCCTTTGGCCTTCATACTCGCGCTCAAATCCATCACGATTACGGTATCACTGACTGAGGCGCCGGTGTGCAGGAGCGAGGGATCGGCCAACACCGCGATCAGGATCAAGGCGATGAGGATTTGGAGAATCAGCAGGAGATTTTTCTTGAGCAGCCGCCCAAGCCTCTTTCCAACAGGCCGCTCTTTCATGACCCGCTCCCAGAGAAAGAGGGCGGTTGTCCTTACCTTAAGACCCTTCGGCCTGAGGCTATGAAGAAAGATAATCCAAGGAACGACAGCCAAGAGGAGGAGAAAGGATAGAGGAAACCCCCAGAGCATTTTTATCTTACGCTCCTCACTTGGCGCAGGGTGAGGAGAACAAAATCTTCAAAAGGGATTTTCGTGGTGGTGCGCAGATAGTCCATCCGGCGGCTGAGGCAAAAAGATGAGATCTCCTCGAAGTAGCGCTCGAGCTCTTCGTGAAAGCGACGGACCAAATCGCCGTCCAGGAAAAGCCTTTTTTCTCTCTCGTTTTCCACATCGTGAAGCGAGACATCCCCCCAGGGCTCCAGACGGATCTCTCCCTCATCCAGGATATGAATGACCAAAACCCGGTATTTTTTCTTAAGCAGCTCCTCCAGCCCGGCAAGGCATCCGCGAGGATCGAAGAGATCGCTCAGGAGCACCACCAGACCCGGACGAGGAAAGAGATAGGAGAAAGACTTAATCGAGTTCTGTAGGTTTGTCTCTCCCTCACAGGAGAGCTTCCCTAAAAGGTCGAAAAGCGTGAGGATCTGCTTTCTCCCCCTCCCCAGGGGCAGAGGCAAAATGAGATCGGAAGAGAAGATTGCCCCGCCCACCCGATCAAGGTTTTTGAGTCCGATGTATCCCAGAGCCGCGGCTACGCTTTTGGCATATTCGATCTTTGCCGGAGTTCCCTCGCCCATGGAGCGGCTCACATCGAGCAGGAGGTAAATGTTCATCTCCTCCTCGGCGGTAAAGAGCTTGAGGAAGAGACGCTCCAGCCGGCGGTAGGCGTTCCAATCGACGTAACGGAAATCATCGCCTCTGTGATATTCTCGGTAACCGGAAAATTCGAGGCTGAAGCCCTTCCTAGGAGAGGGGTGCTCCCCCCTGGCGCCAGACCAAGAGAGCCGTTTCGCAACCAGCCGAAGCCGCTCCAGTTTCTTAAGAAACTCAGGCTGCAAAAAGGTAGAGGGGCTTTCCGGCGCCATCTTTACAAAACCTCAGGCACCCGCTCCAGCACTTCCGCCAAGACCTTCTCCGGGCTTATCCCTTCTGCATCCGCTTCCAGATTGAGTATGATCCGGTGGCCGAGGCCAGGCAGCACGACCGAGCGGATGTCCTCAAAGGAGACATTGGGCCTGGCCGAGAGAAGGGAACGGGCCTTGGCCGCCAGAATCAAGCTCTGCAACCCCCTGGGGCTGGAGCCATAGAGAATGAACTTCTGTGTCAGGGGCACGCTGCCGTCACCCGCTGTATGCGTGGCAAGGACCAAACGGACCGCATAGTCCTTAACCGCGTCCGCGATGGGAACCTCCCGCACCCATTCTCTGATCGTTAGCACATCGTCGGCATCTAAAACCGTCCTGAGGGATGCAGACGCAGAGGTGGTGGTTAGATCCGCGATCCGCCCCAGCTCTTCCTTGCTCGGGTATTGAACCAGTAGTTTGAAAAAGAACCTGTCGATCTGGGCCTCGGGCAAAGGATAGGTTCCTTCCATCTCAATCGGGTTCTGCGTCGCGAGAACCATAAAGGGACTCTCCAAACGATGCGCCTTGCCTCCAACTGTGACGCTCTGCTCCTGCATCGCCTCCAGCAGAGCGGACTGAGTCTTGGGGGTAGCCCGGTTGATCTCATCGGCCAATACGATATGGGCAAAGACAGGGCCTTGCTGAAATTCAAAGATTTTTCTCCCCGAAGGATCATCCGTAAGGACATTCGTGCCGGTGATATCGGCAGGCATCAGATCCGGGGTGAATTGAATGCGCGAGAAGGTCAGGTTCAGTATCTCGCCCAGACTCCGCACTATCAGAGTCTTGCCCAATCCAGGCACCCCTTCCAGGAGACAATGACCGCCGCAAACCAGGGCGATAAAAAGCTGCTCGATCAGCTCCTCGTGGCCTACAACCGCCCGGCTTATCTCCGTCTTCACCTCTTCGAAGGCATGGCCCGCGCGCGCCATTCTTTCTCGCACCTCCGTCAAAACTTCCATGATCACTCCCCTCTTTTACTCTCTGTGAGTCCTAGAGAGAGAAAATACCTTTTGATGGTCTCCTTGAGCCCCTCTGGAATCCGCTCCGAGGCAAGATCCTCTTCTGCCTGGCGCCGATAAGAGGCGAGGATCTCCTCCTGTGAGATTTGGCTCTCCCGGCCCTGGGCTTCCCCTCTCCAGGTCAAACTGCTGCCCTTCCCTTCTCCCAATAGCCCTTTCAGTTGAGTTGCGGCGCCGGCCTTGAAGGGGGGAGGAGTTTGGGAGAATTCTCCCTTTGTCCCCGGCCGATCCCCGGGAAGGCTCCCTTTCCCTTTGGCCTTTTCGGTCTCGGAGAGCCAGACCTGCGCGGCCTGGAGCTGAGCTTGGAGAGCTTCCCTTCCCTCTTTGCCCCCGATTCCTTCGAGGAGAAGAGCAAGAAACTCCTTGATCTCTAGAAGCGTGCGCCGATCGAGCTCTGCGATAACCCCTTGCTCAAGCCTTTCGAGCAATCCGTGGAGCTCTTTGCCCTCAAGCTTCTCAATGGAGAGCCGGCTCCTTTCGATCTCTTCCTTAAGGCGAGGAAGGGTGGCAAGTCTCCTGCGAATCTCCGGCTCAAGTTTATTCTCCGCTCCGGCAGAGCCGGGAAGAAGCGCCGGCTTCAATGTCTCCAACTCTACCTTAAAATCCACAAGCCCCTCCCTGGTAGTTGACGGAAGGGTAAGCTCGCTCTCTCCTTCTTTCACGGGAGCCGTATCCTCGATCCGGTTGAATATCCCGGCAAGCTCCCCGCTGAGCTTTTTTTCGCTACCCTCGCCCTTAAGGTTCTGCTCTGCAAGCTCCTCCAGGGCATGAGCGATCTTGAGGCTCTCGTTCAGTCCTTGAGATTTTGCTCTTTCCTGAAGGTCACGGGAGAATTCCTTAAGTCTCTGGGCCACGGAAATGGATTGAGATCCTGGAACACCCTTTTCAAGATGGACTCCCATATCGAGCCAAACGAGCAGCAGCCAAACAAGGAAGAGGGGCGGAGTTAAGATAGCATGCCAGGAGTACTCCCTCTTAAAGAGGGCGCGGGGATCTATCCCCCTCAGCCTCTCTCCCGCCTCCTGGATAACCAATTGCTCGGCGCCCTTGGCCTCCTTGCAGCCGAGGATCTCCCATGCCGTGATCGCGCGCTCCTCCAAGCGGAGGGTTTTATCCAGGAGAAACAAAGCGCGCAGCGATTCCCTTCTTCCCCAGGGGCGCCGGAGAAAAAAGCCGGGGGCCAGAATGAGAAAAAACAACGGCGGAAAATAAAAAGCGCCGGCCCAAGGAGCAAGCAGCGCATTTGCCGGGAGAACCGACACGGAAAGCAGGAGGGAGTAGAAAAGAACTGTGACCATGATCCCCTCCCTTCTCTTGAGCCTCTCCCAGCGGAGCAGCTCGGAAAATCTCTCCTGCAAGATGAGTCTCTCATCGCTCACAGAGAGCTCCCCCTTTTAAGCGCCCACCGATAAATCGGCAGAGCCGATCCCAGCAGCAAAAAGTGGTATAGAAAATGGATCGACGGGGCGGGCCATTTCCATCCCCATAAAACCAGCGGGGCCATATCTCCTCCGCCCAAACGAGATAGCAGGAAGGCGACGGGGTTCAGGGGGAGATAAACGAGGGCGGAGAGAAAGACCAGAGAGATGAAGAGAGAACGGACGAACACCTGCCGGTTTTCGAATCCACGTTCCCATAAAATGAGCGCCACCAGGCCCCAGATGCCGTAGGCCAGCGAATAAAAGAGAAGGAGCAAAAACATAGAGAGAATAGAGCCGGCAGTGGCCCTGGCGATGGCCCCGGCCCAGAGCAAAAGGGGCGCGCAAAGGAAAACCAGGAGGAACGCATGGAGACAGAGAAGAGAAAGCTGAGCCACGGCTACTTCGGAGATGGTGAGCCCTTCCTGGTGCAGCCGGCGATTCAAGGGGACGAACCTCCAGGGAACAAACTCCTGATTGGCGATCCGCAAAGTAAAATAGATGACCAGCATCAACGCGGCGACCGAAGAGACCTTGAAGAGATTCGCCGGCCCCATCCAGGCCTGAGGATCCAAGGAGGGAAGGAAAAGGGTCAGGAACTCGAGGGAGGCGAGGAACAGCAAGAGATAAAAATAGGCGACGAATCCATGTCCCTCGACGAGATAGACCTGAATCCCTTCTTGAAAGAGCGGGTTAGTCCTCATCCGTACCCTCTTCACCCAGAGGGATCATAGCACGGAACAGGGTATAGTCATGGGCTAAAATCCGCGCCCCATCGACCCAAACCCGATAGGGAGAGCCATCGACCCACGCAAAAAAAAGCGCGTTGCCGCTATCCCAACGAGCCGACCCTCGATCCTGGGGAAAAAAGGAATAGCGGAAAAGGATCTCGCGAATCCTGTCCTTAAAAGAGATTTCCCTAAGATCTACCGTGCCGCGTTTCTTGGACTGCCCATCCACGGAGGACGGCCTTCCCGAAGAGAGTGGAAACTCCCGCACCTGGCTGCCTCCCGGAAAGATAGTGCCCAAAAAGTACCGCTCCCCTGAAATCACCAGCCAACATTCCGTGAGATCCTTGGCGGTGAGATTGGTGAGTTTCAAGAAGAGTCTATCGCCCCGATTCTCGATCTCGGCACGGACGGGAAAACGGCTCACGGATCGAATCTTAAAGAGTCTGTAATCCCACGCTCTCAAGCGAAACCGGAAGCGAGTGGAACCTCCCTCCTCTTCGACCACTAGAGAGCTATCCTCGGATCTCCTCGAACGGGGAAGGACCGGCTCAAAATCGGTCCACCCTCTATCCACCTGAAGGTTATAACGGCGACTGAGAGTGGAGAAAAGGGCCACGTTGGAGAGGGCCTCAACGTATCCGTCCGGCAGACTCTGCAGCAGGGTCGAAGAAACCAGCACGCCATCTGGGATATTGCCGCCGCGCCCGAGATGGAGATAGCCGCCAAAAGAGGAAAATAGAACCAGGGAAAGAGCCGAAAGCACCAAGGTGCGCCGGGATAGTCTTTGCTGCTGCCACAGCCAGGCAAGAAATCCCAAACCCCCCAGATAAAAAAGTAGCCATAGAAAAAAAGTGCGCAGAGGCACATAGGTGGAAATAAAAGAGGGGTCCGAGAGAAGCTGCGAAAAAACAGCTTCATCCCAGCTCGCCTCTAACGGTGATCGGCTATCTCCCGGGGGTCCGAGGAGATCCCGAAAAAGGAGCGATAGCCCTTGCCAGCGAGATAGGGGCGGGCGCCCCACATCCAACGATAGGTAAGAGACTTTGCCGCTCCCTCGGCCCATTTCCACCAGAATGGGAGTGCCCTCCTCCTCGATAACGATCTTCCCCTCAATCAGCGTCGAATCCTGGACCATGAGATCTCTCAAGGAGGCTGCCCGCCGCCCGTAGAGCTTCTCCAGGCTAGGAAGAGCAGAAAATTTCTTCAAGCCCGCAACCCGAACCGGAAGGAAGCGAGCCACCGACGGCTCTTGATAGAGGGCATAGTGGATACTCCCCAGGATCAACATTCTCCCGCCTAAAGAGAGCCATGTCTCCAAGGCCGCGCCTTGGGGCTTGGAGAGATCGCGCAGCGAGTGCTCGTAAATAATGATGGTGGAAATGCCTTGATAGGCCCTCGGATCAGCAGGGAGATCCGCCAGGGATAAGGAGACTAGAGGACTCGGGGAGCTGGAGGTTAAAGGGATCGGCGGGGAGAGGCTATTTTCCGTGAGCAAAAGAACCAGGGGAGATGGGGTGAAATAGCGTCTGAGATCGATTTCCTTGGATACCTTGAATGTTGGACTTAAAAAACTGACGGTAAGAGGCCGGCTGAGAGAGTCAGGATCGACAGTAAACTGAATACTCTTTCGCGATTGGGCAGAGAGAAAGACTTCTCTCTGATAATGAAAGGGGTAGCTTCCAACCCCCCTTGAAGCCCCTCCCTTCCACAACTTTATCTCTACTGTCCCTTCCATGGGCCGGCCTGAGTTGGTGAGATCCACTCTTAAGGGAAATGGGCGACCCAGTTGGAAAAGGCCGTGAAAACCTACCTGGGGCTCCAGCGTAAGCTCAGCGGCATGAAGGGGCAGGGATAGGAGCAGGGGCAGGCAGAAGCCAAAAGAAAAAAACAGAGCAGCCTTTCCGATAGCCAGAGACATGATCCCTCAGAAAAAGGCCCGGCCCGCGAAAAGAGAAGGTTTAATCTATAAAGTCCAAGCCGAGGATCTCGAAGGTGCGGACACCGGTAGGGGTGCGCACCTGGACCTCGTCTCCCTCGCACTTGCCGATGAGCGCCCGGGCAACCGGGGAACTGATGGAGATTTTTCCGTTCTTGGGCTCCGCCTCGTGATCGCCGACGATTTGATAGACAACCTTATCCCCGGTATCGCCATCGGCCAGAGTGACCGTAGCGCCAAAAACCACTTTGTCTCCTGAGAGCTTGGAGACTTCGATAACCTGGGAGCGGGCCAGCCTATCTTCGATTTCTCTGATCTGGACATCGAGCAAAGACTGCCGATCCTTGGCCGCGTGGAACTCGGCATTTTCGGAGATATCCCCGTGGTCCCGCGCTTCTTCAATTTCCTGGACGAGCTTCGGGCGCTCTACGCTCTTCAGGCGCTTGAGCTCCTCCAACAGACGCTGATATCCCTGATAGGTCATCGGAACACGGGAATCCTGAGTTGCCATAATCCTACTCCTCCATTAAAATAAAAACCCCTCGGGACAAATATTCCCGAGAGGCCCTTAAAATCCTATTGGATTCAGATTCTCTATCTATGCTGAATCACTGAGGGTAAGTTTACCATCCCTGCCGGATAAATCAACCCCTAGTCCGCTACGCGGAATCTTAAATTGCAGATTTCAAATCTCAAATTGAAATTTGCCATCCCTTCAACCCTTTAACCTTGAAACCCTTTAACCTTGTTCCCCGGCCCGAAGACATGGCAGGAGACGCCGTGGCCATCGCTAAACTCCAGCTTGGGTTCCACCTGGTCACAGACAGCCTCTCGGTAACGGCAGCGTGGATGGAAGCTGCAGCCCGATGGAGGATGGACAGGACTTGGCACATCCCCTTCAAGGATCACCCTCTCCTTCACGCGATTCGGGTCAGGGATGGGAACTGCCGATAGAAGCGCCCGGGTATAAGGATGTTTGGCTTCCTGGTAGATCTTGTCGCTGGTGGCGATCTCGACGATTTTTCCCAGATACATGATCGCCACGCGATGACTGATATGCTCGACCACCCTCAAGTCGTGCGAGATGAAAAAATAGGTAAGATGCATCTTCTCCTGGAGCTCCTGGAGGAGATTGATAATCTGGGCTTGAATCGAGACATCCAGGGAGGAGACCGGCTCATCGGCAATGATGAACTTCGGATTCACGGCCAACGCCCGGGCGATGCCGATCCTCTGCCGCTGACCGCCGCTGAACTCATGGGGATAGCGATCGTAATGCTCTTCCCTGAGACCCACTTGATTGAGAAGCTCCACGACCCGGTCTCTCTTCTTTCTCCCCGTGGCCAGTTTGTGAATCTCCAATCCCTCGCCTACGATATCGCCTACCCGCATGCGCGGATTCAGGGAGGCATAAGGGTCCTGAAAGATAATCTGCATCTCCCTGCGCATGTCGCGGAGCTCGCGCGGCGGCAAGGCGAGGATATTTTTTCCTTGAAAGTAGACCTCACCCTCCGTGGGCTCGACTAGCCTCAGGATGCTTCGACCCAGAGTAGACTTCCCGCACCCCGATTCTCCCACCAGCCCCAGCGTTTCCCCTTCCTCGATCTTCAAGCTGACCCCGTCAACGGCCTTGACTTCTCCCTTGCGACGGGAAAAAAGTCCTCCCCCCACAGGGAAATATTTTTTTAGATTCCGAACCTCCAGCAAGCTCATAAAATTTTTAATTTTGAATTTTTAATTTTTAGTTATGGCATCCCGACTTCGAAATTGAGAAATGAACTACTCCCGCAGCAAGCTGCGGGGTATCAGAACAAATCGAGAATCACTTGCTCAATTGTCACCCCCGCATGTCTCTAGCGGGGGTCCAGTCCTAACTTCGCCTGGATTCCCGCTAAAAGCATGCGGGAATGACGAACTTCGTAAAGGAAATAAATTCTACGCAGCAAGCTGCGGGGAATTTACCCCGAAGAGATTCAAAATTCAACATTCAAAATTCTTCATGCGAAGTAGCATGACACCCAGTGATCTTGCTCTTTCTTAACCAGCTGCGGTTCGCCCTCGGCGCAGATCCCCGCTGCCCTGGGGCAACGATCCCGGAAACGGCAGCCGCTGGGCAACTCGAGAGGACTCGGCACCATGCCCGGTATCGCCTCCAATCTCTTTTTCTTATTGGCACCGACTCTCGGAAGAGAATTCAAGAGCCCGACGGTATAAGGATGGAGCGGACGATTAAAGAGCGCCTTGGCCGTGGCCTGCTCGACGATCTTGCCCGCGTACATGATCGCCACCTCATCCGCCTGCTCCGCTACCACACCCAAGTCATGCGTGATGAGCAGGAGAGACATGCCTAGTCTGTCCTTAAGCTCTTTCATCAATTCCAGGATCTGGGCCTGGATGGTAACGTCCAGCGCCGTGGTTGGCTCATCAGCGATCAGTAGACTAGGATTGCATGAAAGCGCCATCGCGATCATCACTCTTTGCCGCATGCCGCCGCTCAACTGGTGCGGATAGTCATCGACCCTGGTCTCCGGGTCGGCAATCTTTACCAACCGGAGCATTTCAATGGTTTTTTCTCTGGTCTCTTTTTTGCCCAATCCCTGGTGCAGACGAATCGCCTCTCCGATTTGATTACCGATGGTAAAGACGGGGTTGAGCGAGGTCATCGGTTCCTGAAAGATCATCGAGATCTCGTTACCGCGAATCTTGCGCATCTCCTCTCCGTTCAACTTCAAGAGATCGCGCCCCCGGTAGAGAATCTCTCCTCCCACCACCCGGCCCGGAGGAAACGGAACCAGACGCAGGATCGAGAGTGCGGTGACGCTCTTCCCGCAACCCGACTCTCCCACCAGCCCCAGGGTTTTGCCTTCCTCGATTTCAAAGCTTACCCCGTCCACGGCCTTCACCTCGCCGTCCGGAGTGAAAAAAGAGGTTCGGAGATCTTTAGTGCGAATCAACTCGGCCATAAGTCAGGTCCCCAGATTCAGCCCTCCATATTTGATCCTTCCATCAACGTCAAGCCCTTTTAACGGGAACCACGAAGCCTTGGGTCCAAGGCATCGCGCAGCCCCTCTCCCAAGAGGTTATAGGATAAGACCGTCACCAGGATGGCCAGACCCGGAAATAGCGACAGCCACCAGGCGATCTGGAGGTTATCCTTGCCGGAGGTTAGGATATTACCCCAGCTCGGAGTAGGAGGCTGAACCCCTATGCCGAGAAAGCTCAGCGCCGACTCGGTCAGGATAGCCCCGGCGATGCCCAAGATCGCCGCGACCATGACCGGCGTGAGGCTATTAGGCAGGATATGATGCACGATAATCCTCAGATTTCCTACACCCAAGGCGCGCGCTGACTGAACAAAATCCCTCTCTTTGAGACTTAGAAACTCCGCCCGAACGAGGCGGCATACCCCCATCCAACCGGTCAGACCGATGATGGCCATAATGGTCGCGATATTCGGCTCTAAGAACGCGATTACAGCTAGAATCAAAAAAAAGGTCGGGAAGCAGAGCATCACATCGACAAAACGCATGATCAGTCCATCCATCCAGCCTCCATAGTAACCGGCAACGGCGCCAAGGAAGATGCCGATCACAATAGCGATACCGACAGAGACGAAGCCCACCCACAAAGAGATGCGCGCGCCATAGATCACCCGGCTGAAAACATCCCGCCCAAGTTCGTCTGTGCCGAACGGGTGGCCGAGACCCGGGGCCTCCAAGACCGCATCCGCGTCAATGCTAAAGGGGTCATGGACCGGAAAATAAGGCGCGCCCAGGGCGACGACAAAAAGCATTAGGACCACAAACCCGCCAAAAAGGGTCAAGGGATTTTGCCGCACAGACTTCCAGACAGCTCCCTGAATCATCCCTTGCCTCCCTTACGGATGCGCGGATCCACCAAAGCATAAGAGATGTCGGCGAATAGATTCCCCAGCAGCGTCAAGAAGGCCCCGATCGTGAGGATGCCCATGACCAGCGGATAGTCCCGGCTCATGACGCCGGTGTAAAATAGCCTGCCCATCCCCGGGATCGCAAAGATCTGCTCGAAGATTACTGAACCGCCGATCAGTCCAGGCACCGAAAGTCCCAGGATGGTAACCACTGGAAGAAGCGCGTTTCGCAGCGCATGCTTATAGATAACCTCCCTTTCGGAGAGGCCCTTAGACCGGGCCGCCGTGATGTAGTCCTGGCGCATCACCTCCAACATGCTTCCCCGCATATAGCGGGAAAGACCGGCGAGCCCGCCAAAGGCCGAGAGCAAGACCGGCAGGATCAGATGGGACACCATATCCCAAATCTTTCCCGCGAGAGAGAGCCTGGCATAGTCGAGCGACCTAAAGCCGGAGATAGGCAGCCACTCAAGCTGGACGGAAAAGAGGATCAGGGCGAGCAGAGCCAACCAAAAGGTCGGGATGGCAAAGCCGATATAGACAAAGAGCGTCAGAGATTTATCAAAGGCCGAGTAGGGATGCGAGGCCGAGTACGCCCCGATAGGAATGGCCACGAGCATGATCAGCAACAGGGATAGGGCATTGATGACTATGGTAATGGGCAACGTCTCCCGGATCTTATCCATCACCGGCCGTCGATCGGGGGAGAAGGAAACGCCAAAATCCAACGAGGCAAACCGGCGCAACCACTGGTAGTAGCGCTCGTGCAAGGGTTTGTCCAGGCCGTAATAGCTGATCAATCTCTGTTTCGCCTCCGCCGTCATCTTGGGATTGAGGTCGGCTAGTACGTCGATCGGGCTGCCGGGGGCCAGATGAATCACCGCAAACGAGATCAACGTGATGCCGAAAAATAGCGGGATCAATGTGAGAATCCTACGGACCAAGTAGCTAATCATGGTGACAATGCAAAGTGCAAAATGAAAAGTGCAAAATGTAAAATTTTGCAATTTGCAATTTGCAATTTGAAATTTGCAATCCCATTAGGGTTATGGCGCCAACTCCGTCCGGTCATATCGCTGCAGCCCTTGAGGGACATACCAACGATGGAGATTGTAGCTGATCCCAAGAGGCGATGGCTCAATACCATAGACCCTGGAGTGGACGATGGGCAGCGCCTCGGGCACATAGAGAAACGTGTAGGGCTGCTCTTCCGCCAGGATCTCCTGAAGGCGGGAGTAGATCGCCTTGCGCTCCTCCTGGTCAAAGGTGCGCCGCCCTTTTTCGAGCAGTTCGTCCACCTCGGAATTCTTAAAAGAGATAAAATTCAATTCCTTCTTTCCTGTCTTGCTCGAATGCCAGATATCATACTGATCCGGTTCAAAACCGGTCGTCCAGCCAAGGATTGTGGCCTCGAAGTCTTTCTTATCAATAAACTCGTTGATAAATGCGGACCACTCGATCACCCGGATCTTCATCCGAATGCCGATCTTTTTAAGCCTCTCCTGAATCACCACGGCCGTCCTCTGTCTTACGGGATTTCCCTCATTCGTCATCACGGTAAACTCAAAGGGCTCTTGGTCCTTGTCCAGTATTCCATCTCCGTTGCGATCTTCCCAACCGGCTTCTTTGAGCAGGGCAAGAGCCCTGGCAGGATTAAAAGGGTATTTTTTAACATCGGGGTTATAGAACCAGAGCCCGGGCTTATAGGGCCCGGTTGCCGCCACGCCCAGTCCCAGGAGGACCACCTTGATGATCTCCTCCTTATCAATGGCATAAGAGAGCGCCTGCCGCACCCTCTTATCTTTGAATTTGGGATCCAGGAGATTATACCCCAGATAGGTATAGGCGTTCGCCAGGTAACGGTACTTGTGATAGCTCTGCTGGAAAAAACGATCGCCGGTTTGGCGCTTGTATTGGATAGGCGTCAAGCCCATTAGGTCCAGGCCACCAGCCTTCAACTCGAGGAACATAGTGGCTAAATCCGGTATCACGCGCGTCACATAGCGGTCAATATAAGGGCGACCTTCGAAGTAATTCGGGTTGGCCTCGAGAATCACCCGGTCTCGACTGATCCATTCCCGGAAACGGTAGGGACCGGTGCCTACCGGCTTCCGTCCCAGCTCGCTCTTGGCGATATCCTTTCCTTCGAGGAGATGTTTGGGCAAGACCACAAGGTTTCCCCAACTGGTCAAGGCCGGGGCAAAAGGTTTTTCATAGACCACCTGAAAGGTATAGTCGTCAAGCGCCGCCGCCTTTTTTACCTGGCGAAAGTCTTCCGCATAGGCGGTAGGCGTGTTCGGGTTCGTGATCGTCTGAAAACCGAAAAGGACATCCCGGGCAGTAAAGGGATGACCGTCATGCCAGGTAACGCCACGGCGCAATTTGAAGGTAATCTGCAACCCCCCCTGACTCACCTCCCAGGACTCGGCCAGGTCGCCGACCAGCTTCACATCCTTATCGTATTTAACCAGTCCATTGATGATCAGGCCTGAGATATTGTGGGAGGCGCTGTCCGATGCCAGCATAGGGATAAGGTTTGTCGCATCGCCGATGGAGCCTTCAACGAGGGTATCGCCGTAGGCAGGTTGAGGATGCGAGGCCGCGCTCTCATCTCTTTGGCTTTTCGTCTCTGTCCTCTTGTCTTCGCTGCACCCGCCCAGGGATACAGATAGAGACAACGATAGGCACAAAAAAAAGAGCGATAGGTTGTGCTTCGGCAAAAATCTCTGCCTCGAATCTCCGTCTCTATCTGCCATGCCCGCTCATCCTCCGAGAGATTCCAGCGCTATCTCCCTGGCATTCGCCGGTTTTTCCTGGACAAAAAGCGACAAAGGGAGCGTGACGTTCAATTCCGGCTCCTGATAGTGAATCTCCAAACGCTTTTGCCGGGTATGAGCCTCGAGAGAAATCTTTAAGGGAAATGGACCATCCGGTGTGAGGAAAAAATCGGAGAAGAGAGCGCTCAGTTCTATCTCCCCGGCGGCGCTCAAGCGCTCCCACTTGGCCGGCACCCCCAGGCTGGGGTGCAAAACGATCCTATCCCTGACCCCTCCGGCCAACTCCAGGTAAATGGAGTTATCCCCTTGCTCCCAACGGCCCTGGGCCTCTAACGGCGGCAGACCCATTAGAAGGGAGGTCAACTCTCCAAGCTCTAGAGGGATTTGGGTATAACGAAAAAGATTTTCCTTGGAGCTCCTGCCACGGTAGAAAAGTCCCTCTCGTGGGTGGAACCCCATGATCTCAGCGCCATCCGCGGTAACGATTAATATGGCCCCCAACGGCGAGAGGGTCTCCAGGCGCAACCGGTCGGGTCGATGAACCAGAATCGCCTCCTGGAATCCGGCCCTCCCGTCTTCCCCCCAATAAGAGACTGTGGCTAAGGTTCGCAGAGATCGAAGCTGATGGTTTCTCTGGGCGAGACTTTTGGCCAGCTCCCCCACATCCCAGCTCTTGGTGAGGCTACTGTCAGGGTAGTTGGTCGTTTGGGGTGCAATCGGCGCGCAGCTTAGAATCCCCACGAACAATCCCAGGAGGATGAGACCACTGCCGCCCGGCAGACAAGCGCAGTCACCCTCCCGGCAGGGCGGTGTCAAATTTTTCTCTCCAAGCGCTGGAGCTTTTCCCGGATCCTCTTTGATTGCTCTTCTTCCTTAGATCTCTTCAGCGCCTCCCGGTAGCGCTCCAGGGCCCCGCCTAACTTGCCGAACTTTTCGTAGGCATCCCCAAGATGCTCGATAATCGTCGGGTCGTCATTGGCCAGCTCGACGGCCCGTTCCAGTTGCTCCACGGCCTTCTTATAATCACCTTTCTGGTAATAGACCCAGCCCAGGCTATCAATATAAAATCCGTCATTGGGCTCGATCTTCAGGGCCCTCAGAATGAGATTCTCGGCCTCATCGAGACGGATGCCCATCTCCGCCCAGGTGTAGCCCAGGTAGTTTAAGGCGGCGGCGTTTTGCGGATTTAATTCGATCGCCTTTTTCATGTGCTCGACGCTTTTGTCTTTATTCTTGTTCTCGTCGTAGAGCGCCCCGAGCTGAAATTGGGCCTGATCGTTCTTGGGATCCAAGACCGCGATCCTCTGCCAAACTTCAATGGCCTTGGGATAATCTTTCGCCTTGCGGTACAAGGAGGCTAACAGGGTGAGGATCTCCTTTTCGTCTTTCTTTTTCCGCAATGCGGCTTGCACTGCCTCGATGGCCTTGGCAAATTCCTCACGTCGATCGTACAGGTAAGCCAGCTGGATGCGGGCATCGGCATAATAATCGCTCTTTTCCGGGATGCGGGAGAACTCCTCTAAGGCCCTCTCATAGGCCTTCATCTCAGAATAGGTCGAGCCTAGATAATAACGGACCCGATCGTTCCCTGGATCGGCAGCCAGGACCAGATTAAACTCCGAGGCCGCCCGTTCGAAATCCCCTTTCTCATAATAGATGAGGCCGATCTTTGTCCTGGCCTCGCGCGGATCCGCCTCGATACCCTGAAGTCTCTGAAACTGGGCCAGCGCCTCGTCGAGCTTGTTCTGTCCCACGAACAGCTCCCCTAACCGATTGGTCGCCCAAACGTTATTGGGATTGCCCTGGAGGAGCCGTTTATAGGTCTGGATGGCATTCTCCATTTTTCCTTGTAGTTCGTATACCAGGGCCAGTTCCATCAGGACCGCCTCCGATTTGGGGTTCAATGCGAGCGCCTTGCGGTAGCTTTCCTCCGCCGCCAGATAGAGCTGGGACTTGGCTCTAACCCGCCCGAGATAGTAGTGACCAAGAAGAGACTGCGCGTTGACGGCAAGAAGCTGTTCCAGGCTCTTCGTGGCCTTTTCATAATCTCCCAGCTTAAGGTGAAGCGCCCCCAGATAAAGAAGGGCCTCCTGATTTTTTGCATCGAGGCGGAGCACTTCTTGATATTCTCGAACCGCCTTGGCCTCCTCTCCCATCGAAGAATAAAGGCCCGCCAAAAGCAGATGGTTGTCTACTCCGCTGGGGTCCAGGCGCGTCGCCTCTTCTGTCTCTCTCAAGGCCTTTTTGAGATCACCCTTGCGGAGATAGAGGGTGGCGAGGCGAAACCGCAGGAAGGCATTGGACGGGTCGGCTTGAACAGCAGCCTCGAATTCTGTTAATGCCTGACCAAACTCACCCTGGCTTAACAGGCTCTGCCCTATGGCAAAGTGCCCGAGCGCCCGGGCCTCCGCCGGAATTTCAACCTTCTTTCCCCCGCGAAATGGGGCTTGCGGATCCCAGGTGAGCTCTTTCGGAGGAAGCGCAAGCTCAGGCGCTGAAGGGGCGCAGGCGGAAAGCAGCGCGAGAAAAACAAATACAAAAAAGCCTAAAAAAGCCATTATTTAAAGTAAGTAACACACTCACCTGGGAGCGTCAACGAATGGTCATCTTTCTCTTCTCCCAAATGCCCATTTATGGTAATTTTTCAAATCATGGTACCAGCGCGAGAAGAGATAAGAAAAGAGCTCCTTCGCCTCCGTCAGGAGATTGAAAAGCACAACCGTCACTATTATGTCCTCGATGACCCGCTCATTAGCGATGCCGAGTACGACCATCTCTTTCGCAGGCTGCTCGATCTCGAAAAACAACATCCGGAATTGGCCGCTCCGGATTCTCCCACGCAAAGAGTCGGCGCTCCTCCTCTGGAGAAGTTCGCTACGGTCCGCCATACCCTTCCGATGCTCTCTCTCAACAATGCCAACAACCAGGAAGAGATGGAAGAATTCGAGGAGAGAATCCGGCGCTTTCTCAAGAGCTCCCAGCCGATCGAGTATGTCGTGGAACCCAAGATCGACGGGGTCGCGGTAGAGCTGGTGTATGATCAGGGACGCTTCGTTGTCGGCTCCACCCGGGGGGATGGAATTAACGGCGAAGACATCACCCTGAACTTGAAGACCATCTGTTCGATACCTCTGACTTTGCATCGGGAGAGCAAAAGATTTCCCCAGCGCCTGGAGGTCCGCGGTGAGGTCTTTCTTTCGCGCACGGCATTCCAAAGACTAAACCGGGAGCGCGAGGAGGAAGGGCAGCCTGTTTTCGCCAACCCGCGCAACGCCGCCGCAGGCTCACTCAAGCAACTGGACTCTACCATCACCGCCAAGCGCCCGCTGGATATTTTCTGTCACGGTATGGGGGAGGGGACGGGGGCGAGCTTCACGACCCATGAGCAATTCCTCCATGCCCTGAAGGAATGGGGGCTCAAACCGGTCTCCCACATCCGCATCTGTCACAGTCTTAAGGAGATCTTTGCCTACCATCAGGAGATGGAGGGACGGCGCGATCAACTCCCCTACGAGATTGACGGTCTGGTAATCAAGGTCAACAGCCTGGAGCTGCAGCGGCGCTTGGGAGAGATCGCCCGCTCACCTCGCTGGGCGGCAGCCTATAAATTCAAACCCCGCCAGGCTACCACGCGCATCATCGACATCCAGGCCCAGGTGGGACGCACGGGCACCTTGACCCCTGTGGCCAGCCTGGAGCCGGTCCCGGTGGGCGGGGTTACCGTTAAGAGCGCATCGCTCCACAATATGGATGAAGTGGAACGTAAAGATATCCGCGTCGGCGATACTGTGGTGGTGGAGCGGGCAGGCGATGTCATCCCTTACGTGGTTCAGGTGGTTGAAGAAAAGAGAAGCGGGCGGGAGAAAAAATTTGCCATGCCGGAGCGCTGCCCGGTCTGCGGCTCTGCGGTCTACCGGGAAGAAGGGGAAGTTGCTTACCGCTGCGTGGGTCTCTCTTGTCCTGCCAAACTCAAGGAAAGTCTCAAATTCTTTGGCTCCCGCGGCGCCATGGACATCGAAGGACTTGGCGAGAAACTCATTGACCAGCTCGTTGACCGGGGCCTGGTGAAGGACCTGGCAGATCTCTACTCTTTGAAGAAGGAGAAACTGGCCGGTCTGGAGCGCATGGCGGAGAAATCGGCGCAGAATCTCCTCGATGCCCTGGGACGGAGTAAAGAAGCAAGCCTCGCTCGATTCCTGAATGCATTGGGGATCCGTCATGTGGGAGAGGCTACGGCCAAGCTGTTGACGGATCACTTCGGCGACTTGAGCAACATTAAGGGGGCTTCTGAGGAAAAGCTAACAGAGGTGCGCGAGATCGGACCAGAGGTAGCAAAGAGCATCGCGCGCTTCTTCGCTCAAAAAGAAAACCGCAAGGTAATCGAGAAACTCCTCAAGGCAGGGATCCGCCTTCAGACGGAACCGAAGAGAAAAGGGAGGCTTTCGGGATCCACATTTGTTCTAACCGGCAGTCTGGAGGGCATGTCCCGGAGCGAGGCACAGCAGCGGATAGAGATCCTGGGAGGGCGAGTAGCGTCGAGCGTCAGCCGCAGTACGACCTATGTGGTTGTGGGATCGGATCCCGGCTCCAAGCTCAAAAGGGCAAAGGATCTGGAAATTCCAATCCTGGAAGAAAAAGAATTTCTTAAGCTGATCGGCGCCTGACTACCAGCGATTCTGGCGCGGCGGTCTCCCGCCTCCCCCGCCACGCGGCTCCCTGGGTTCCTGAGGACGCGCTTCGCTCACCACAATGGTCCTGCTCTCAAATTCAGTTCCGTTGAGGGCCGCTGTGGCCCGCTCGGCCTCCTCGCTCGATCCCATCTCAACAAAACCGAACCCTTTGGAACGGCCGCTAAATTTGTCCGTGATGATCCTGGCGCTCACCACCGAGCCGTGCCGGGAAAAGTGTTCCTGGAGCTTCTCTTCCGTTACGGAGTACGAGAGATTCCCCACATATAGCTTCGTTCCCATTTTAGCCCTCCTTATTGCCTGGCAAAACGGCGCAAGTTTATCCATGATTAATTCTCTTGTCAAATAGGCCAGGACGCTGGTAGTGACTCATTTTGCCCTGAGATCCTTCACTTCGTTCAGGATGACAACCGGTCTCTATGTCATTCTGAGCGGTAGCGAAGAATCTCTATTGTTCTTACGGATTAACCCTCACGGCTCAAAATGAGTCACTACCGGGACGCTTGCAGATCCCCGTTGCATGCGTTAAGTGCTACCCCTGAAAGGCTCCATGAAAAAAGATTCAGAAAGGGCCAGAGTCCGTTTAAGGATCGAGGGAAGGGTCCAGGGGGTTTTTTTTCGCGCCTCCGCCCAGGAAGAGGCCGGCCGGCTGGGGTTAAAGGGGTGGGTAAGGAATTGCCCGGATGGCTCCGTTGAAGTCGTGGCGGAGGGGGAGAGAAAAAAAATCGACGACCTTGTCGGCTGGTGCCATCACGGACCTCCCGGCGCTCATGTGCACAATGTCCGGCTCCAATGGGAGGATCACAAAAACGATTTCCAAGATTTCCGCATCAGGAGATAGAAGGTAAACTTTAACCAGACCTCGGCGTAAAAATAGCAAAGGGGGATGTAGTACATCCCCCTTTGGCTGTAATCAGAGTCTTGTGAGCAAAAAGGCCTACTCCTTGTCAGGCTTCTCCGGCTCGGGCTGCGGGCTCTCCTGAGCGTAGCTCATCTTGGTAAGTGTGCTCACCAACGAGCTTGCCACGTTCATTCCCAACACGATCGCCAATACGATAGCTAGTTTCTTCATCTTCTTTCACCCCCTTTCGTGTTTAGATTTTTTCATCACTGTTTCCGATCAATCTCTTGCCTATTTAAGAGAGCAAGCAGTGTGCCATTGAAAACCGCTGCCCTAAAGGTACAAATAGGTTGAAAAATAAGGACTTTTCTCGACCCGGCAGAATAAGGCCGTAGCAAACCACCACGCCAAGCACACGGACGCAACAATGAACCATGTAACCCCTTGAAAGACTAAGGATTTTTTATCGTTGCATAAATCAACGGGCCGATGTAAATTGCCACAGATTGAGGTCGGCGTTGTTCACCTGGGAGAAGAGATCAGCATCTTTTTTCGTCTTTTTTATGGCTTTTATCCCTCATGCCTGATGGCATTGGGATTGCTCATACCTATTTTGATCAGATATGAAGCTCGGAACAAAATTAATTGTCTACCTGTTGGGGGTGGTCATTATCGTCATGACGATCCATGGCTACCTGAGCATCCAGCAGGACAGAGACAACATCGTGAGGGAAATTAGGACGGGAATGCGGGGGTTTACTCGTGCCATCCAAGCGGCTTTGAATAACATCTATGGCGATGACAAAAATCTGAAAGCAACGCAGGATTTTATCGATCGGGTGGGTAGTAGAGGCAACATCCACGGCCTCGTCGTCTACGACGCGTTGGGAAAGCCAGTAGCTGTTTCTGTATCGCTCCAAGAGACTAAAGAGTTTCCCGACCTGGATCCCACGCCTATACTCCAGATTGATCCTGGTCCGGTCTTCGAAGGCGGCGAAGGAATGGAAGGCTATGCTGACAGTCCGGGCCAATTGGTCTACTATCGCGCAGAGCCGATTTTCAACTCAGACAATAACCTGGTAGGAGCGTTTGTCCTCGGCAGGCGAGGCTGGGGTCTGTCGAGAACCATCGAGGCCAGACGCAACCGCATCATCCTGACGACCTCAACGCTCGTCTTCCTGCTCTGTCTCTTTATCCTTATCATTGTTCGCAGGAACATCTCGCGACCGATCCAGAAACTGATAGAGCGGATTCGTGAGATAGGTAAGGGTCATTGGGAGCAGCGCATCGAAGTTTCCGGTCGCGATGAGGTGAGTTTTTTGGCGCTGGAATTTAATCGCATGTGCGAGAGACTCCAAGAGATCTATAGCCAATTGGCACGGGAACAGGAAGAAAAGCTCAGGCTGGAAAGAGATCTGCGGCACTCCGATAAATTGGCTTCGGTTGGCCAACTGGCCGCGGGGCTCGCCCACGAAATCGGAACCCCGCTGAATATCATTTTCGGACGTGCCGAGAACCTCCTGCGCCGGCCGCGAAGTGCCGAAGAGATGAATGAGAATCTTCGCGTCATTCGATCCCAAATCGACCGCATAGCAGGCATCGTGCGCCAGCTTCTGGAATTCTCCCGGCGTAAAGAACCTACGTTTCGCAGCGTCGATATCTCTTTCCTGTTAGTTGGCGTGAAATCGCTTCTCCAGCACAAGATCCAGGAAAAAGGAGTTGAAGTCGAAACTGCCGTATCGGCTCATCTCCCGCGGATCCAAGCAGATCCGGATCTTTTGCAGCAAGTCTTTATCAACCTTTACATAAACTCTCTCTTCGGCATGAATACGGGAGGAGCCATCAAGATTGGCGCTGAGGTAACCCAGGATAGAGATCCCTTGCCCGGCAAGGCAGAGGGAGGACCGTGGTTAAAGATATCATTTGAAGATAACGGCCCGGGGATTTCTCCTGAACACATTGGCCATGTATTCGATCCCTTCTTTACAACTAAAGATATCGGAGAGGGCACGGGGCTTGGTCTATCGGTGAGCTATGGCATCATCAAGGAACACGGCGGGGAGATCCGTGTGGAGAGCGAGCCCGGTCGTTTCACCCGCTTCGTTATTCACCTTCCCGTTTCGCCATCACAAACAGACTCCGAGAGGCGCGGAGTGGAGACATGAATAGCCACGCCGGAGATTGTCAGGCGCGTATTCTAATCGTCGAGGATGACCATGAGATGTCCCGCTTTCTCTCCGAGCTCCTTACGGAAGAGGGCTACAACGTCGAGATCGTTTACGACGGTCCGTCGGCAGTGGAAAAATATCGGCACGAAGCCTTTGATCTTACGATTACGGACCTCATGATGCCCCGCATGAAGGGCACCGAGTTAGTGGGCCATTTGAGGGAGATTGACCCGGATGCGTTGATCCTGCTGATTACCGCGTTTGGAAGCATTGAGAGCGCCGTGGAAACGATGCGGATGGGCGCCTTTGACTACTTAACGAAACCCTTTCGAACCGACGAGATTCTGCTCAGCGTCGGCCGGGCTTTGGAACAGAGTGGCATGAGGAGAGAGCTGCAGAGGCTACGCAAAGAGGTGCAAGACCGCTACGGTTTCAAAAATATAGTAGGGAAAAGCGATAGCATGCATCGTGTCTTTGAGATGATCACGCATATCGTAGATGTCCCGGCCAATGTGCTTATCATCGGAGAGAGCGGGACGGGAAAGGAGCTTGTCGCCCGGGCAATCCATTATAACAGCCCCCGCAACCACAACCCCTTCATTCCTCTGAATTGCGCGGCCATTCCCGAAACCCTGTTGGAGAGCGAACTCTTCGGTTATCTGCGGGGAGCTTTTACGGACGCAAAAAAGGATCGGAAAGGGCTTTTTCAGGAGGCTAGGGGGGGATCTCTCTTTCTCGACGAGATCAGCGAGATACCTGTGAACCTGCAGGCGAAGCTCCTCCGCGTAATCGAAGACAAAGAGGTTCGGCCTCTAGGGGCAAGCCGGGGGGAAAAGGTGGATGCCCGAATCCTGGCGGCAAGCAACCAGGATTTAGGCCATCTCGTGGGCGAGGGGAAATTTCGTCAGGACCTTTTTTACCGTTTGAATGTTATTCGGATCGAACTTCCCCCCTTGAGGGAGAGGTTGGAAGATATCCCCATACTTGTAGAACACTTCATACAGAAGTTTTCCGGGAAAACAAAGCGCAGGGTGCAGGGCCTTACCGGGGAAGCGCTTGCCGCTGTTTTGAATTATTCCTGGCCCGGAAACATTAGAGAACTCGAGCACGCGATAGAACGCGCCGTTTTGTTGGGGAAGGGAGAATTGGTCGACACCGGGGATCTACCCGCTCAGCTGCTCGCCGACGGCCGCAAGGGAGTGCCCTTCGCGGAGGCGCTTTCCAAGGGTTACACGCTCAAGGATCTCGAGCTAGAATATGTCAAAAAGGTCTTAGAGAGCACCAAGGGGAATAAGACGGAAGCCGCCCAAATCTTGGGAGTAGACCGGACCACGCTTTATAGAAAATTAGAAGAAGCGAAGTAAGAAAACAGCAGGAGGCGGATGCCTACTTTTTTATCTCCAGCGCAAGGCGGTAGACTTCTCTTTTGGAATAGGAAAATTTTTCTCCTAATAGTTCCGCGATCTCTTTAACGCGCAAGCCTTTTCTCTGAAGCCTCTGAATCTCGGTCTTGATGGCATCCTCTCCAGAGACCGCGACCGCCTCTTTCCCTAAACCCCTTACCGCCAGGGTAATCTCACCGCGCGGTTCCTTATGCTCCACCTGAGCTATCACCTCACTGAGGCGCCCCCGGATAAACTCCTCGTAGATTTTGCTGATTTCTCTCCCCAGAACCATCTCCCGGTCACCGAAAATCTCCAGCAGGTCCCCTAGAGACTCCAGCAGTCTATGGGGAGCCTCATAAAAGATAAGCGTTCTCGTCTCCTCCCGGAGCTTGCGCAGCCGCTCTCGCCGTTCACCTTTTTTGGCCGGGAGAAAACTTTCGAAAACAAAACGGTCGGTGGGGAGCCCGCTGGCGCTTAAAACCGCAGTCAGGGCCGACGGGCCTGGAATTGGCACAATGCTGATCCCCGCTTTGATAGCCTCCGTGACGAGCCGGTAACCGGGATCGGAGATGGTGGGGGTACCCGCATCGGAAACGAGCGCGATATTTTCACCTTGCTCGAGACGCGCCACTAAGGCATGGGCCTTAGTTTTTTCATTATGCTCGTGATAGCTCGTCAGAGGTCTGTCGATGCCGTAATGGGTCAGCAGCTTCTTGGTATGGCGAGTGTCCTCCGCGGCTATGAGGTCGGCTTCCTTGAGGATGCGCAGCCCACGCAGCGTTATATCTTCAAGGTTACCGATCGGGGTAGCAACGATATAAAGTACCCCAGCCATCCCCAACACCCCTCCCTACGAGGATGGAGGATGGAGGATCGAGAATCGCGATCTTCTATTCTCTATCATCTATCCTCGATCCTTACTTCCCCCAATCCCTCGCGTAGCGGAAATCCCGGTCGATGGTGCGTTGTGAGACCTTGGCGATAACCGGAAGGCGCCTCTTGAATTGAGAATTCATGATCCGGAGCGTCACCTCGTCAATAAACTTCTCCGGAAAGCCGGCGGTGACGAGCTCCGGCCGCGAATAGCGCTCATCGACCATGAGATAGAGAAGCTTATCCACCTCCCGATAGCTGAAACCGAGCTCCCCCTCGTCGGTCTGTCCCGCCCAGAGGTCCGCAGAAGGCTGCTTTTGCACAATGACCTCCGGCACCCCGACCGCTTCGGCCAGGGCCCAAATCTGTGTCTTATACAAATCGCCCAGCGGGTTGATTGCCGAAGCCATGTCGCCGTAGAGAGTCCCGTAGCCGAGCAACAGCTCGGTCTTGTTGCTGGTCCCCAAGACCAGGGCGTTCCACCTTGCCGAATGATCGTAGAGGATGGTCATTCGCTCTCGCGCCATCTTGTTTCCCCGCCTCTTCTGATCTGCATCGGGAAAGCGCTCAAAGTAGGCATCGATCTGAGGCGTAATATCCACAGTAAGCGACTCTATGGAGCTTTTCCTGACAACCAGTTCCGCATGGGCCAGGCTTTCCGGATTCGAACTTTTGTAAGGCATCATGATACCCATGACGTTGCGCGGCCCAAGGGCCTCGGCCGCCAGCATGGCGCTGAGCCCCGAGTCCACGCCGCCCGACAGCCCCACCACGACGCGATGGACCCCTACCTTCTCCACCTCATTGCGGATAAACGAGACAAGGATCTGACGGAGCAATGTGACATTGGTCGGGATTTGCACCATCATCTTTTTTTCCTGCCTTTTGCCTGTTTCAGCCCTAGGCTGATCCGCCTCTGGCGGAGCCTTTCCTTGCCTTTTTTCCCTCGAACCCTTGAACCCTTGAACTTTTGAACTTTTGAACTTTTGAACCCCTGATCTTTTCTTGTTTGGAATGGCCGTTCCCGAATGCGCATCAACTCATTGATGGTAAGATCCAGATCTTCGTCTCTGAGAAGCGGCGCCATGGTTCTCTTACGGCGGACGACCTCCAGATTCACCTCGCCGATGACGAAATCCTCGTCGTAGTATTTTGCCTTGGCGATCCTCCGGCCGGCAGGATCCAGGAGCTCGGAACCGCCCCAAAACCCCACCCCATCCTCGAAACCCACCCGGTTTCCATAAATCACAAAGAGGCTGAATGTCTCGGCGTAGGCGCGGTTAATCAATTCCCAGTAGCGCGCATTATCATCCTGGACTTGCTGATCCGTAATGCCCCGAAGAGGGCTGGCGGAGGGGCACAAGATCGCCGCTGCCCCATCCAGGGCGGCCAGGTATACGGTGGATGGGTGCCAGAGATCCTCACAAATGAGAACAGCGATACGGCCGAACTTCGAGTCGAACGCGCGCACCCGATCTCCCCGGGCAAAATAACGCTGCTCATCAAACATCCCGTAGGTCGGCAGATAGACCTTGCGATGGACATGGCGGATCTCCCCGTCTTCAAAATAGACGGCGGCGTTATAAAATCGGTAGTCCGAACTCTCCTCTACCAGCCCGGCGACGAAACTGACCTCTCGACTGAGCTTTTTTAACTCCTTGATCTCGGGAGCGGAGAGTTTCAACGCGACGTTGGGGACCATATCGCGCAGAAAATAGCCTGTGAGACTCAACTCCGGAAAAAGTAAAAGATCGGCCTTTTCCTTGACTCCCCGGTGGATCTTCTCCTCATAAAGGGCCAGGTTCGACTGGAGATCCCCCAGTCTAGGATTGATTTGAGCGATAGCGACTTTGAATGTCACGGCATCCCTCCGTAGGAAACAAGTAACACAGAGAGGGAAGAACTTGCAATTTCTCTTTTTTGGCGGATATTAGGGAATAGGATTCTAAGTCTTTATGGCAGAAAAAGTTCTCATCTTCGGTCAAGATCTCTGACCCTATACCTCGGGGGCCCGTGCGGAATACTCCCGGCGTAAGATCCCCTTCGACTACATCAATGTCCTGAAAGACGAAGCAGGCCTCAAGCGCATGTTGGAATATTCCCACAACCGGCGCCAGATCCCTGTCATTGTCGAAGGCGGAAAGATAACGATCGGCTTCGGAGGCACCTGAGAGGTCTAGGGCCGGCGGCGCCGGCCTCAAAAGCTGAGGATTGAGGATTGAGGATCGCGATCTTCTATCCTCTATCTTCTATCCTCAAGTCTTGTCATTCCCTCTACGCTCTCTTGAGCGTGAGATGGGCGATCTGAGGCGGGCAGTTGATGCGGATCGGCAGGCCCGTGATCCCGATACCGCGACCGACAAAGAGCACTGCATCGCCTGTTCCCGGCCCAGAGGCGCTTAAACGGCGGCGCGGCAGATGGAACAGACCCTCTGCATAAGGAGTAATGAGACGGGCGATGGAGAGGCTATCCGGCTCAGGGGCAAGCTTTATTTGGCCGCCATGGTAGTGGCCCGAGAGAACAACGCCGAGCCCTTTCCTAGCGGCCTCTGGAAAGACCTCCGGGCGGTGCGAGAGTAACACCCGTACCTCCCCAGGATTTCTCTGGGCGATATCAAGGGCGCGGGAAAGATTGGGCCTTCCCCACCTAAGATCATCGATACCGAGGATATTGAGCGTCGTGTTTCCGATCTCGAGAGAGGCCGCATCGTTGCGCAGGACGCGAACTCCGTTCTGGTTGAAGAGTCGTGTAAGTTCCCCATCCGCCCGGGCATAAACATCATGATTTCCCATGCAGGCAAAAATCCCGTAACGCGCCTGCAATCCCGCAAGGGTGTTCACGCAGGGAGCAATCTCATCCTGGCTGGTCGAGACAAAGTCGCCCGTGAGCGCGATGACATCGGGCTTGAGACGGTTGACGGCCTCCACATAGGCGGCAAGCTCCTCCGCCGGCATGAAAGGGCCGAGGTGTATATCGGTAAGGTGAACAATGGAAAATTGCGAGAGGGCTGAGGAGAGGCCATTTAAGGGCAGATCAAAGTGGTCTATTTGGAAACGGTGCCGGCCCAGAAAAACGCCATAACCGGAGATGAGAAAGGGGGCGGCCGCAATCACGCCGGCGCTTTTTTTCAAAAAGTCGCGTCGCTGAAAATCGGGCGTTTCAGCAGGACGTGGGGCAAAAGAGAGCGCAAGCCGGCAAAAGAAATCATAACCGAGGAGGATAAGAGTAGAGCCGGTAGAGCCAAACCCCCACACGGCGAAGATAGCAAAGAGACCCCGGACAAACCAAGGATCGGGCGCGGGGAAACGGTAACCGTGGAGAAATCTCCAGGCGAGCGGAAAAAGCATGAGGAGGAAGAAAGTTGAGAGCGCAAAGCAGAGCACTCTTCGCGATTTTCGAGCCTGGATCCTGTTATGAAGGTACCCGTGGATGCGGAAAAAGAGATATAACTGGAGCGCCAAATAAAAAGCCAAAAAAAGAAACAGGACGAAAAGGGCTCTCGGAAAATCCATACAGAGATAGTAATATAGCGGAGAGAGGAAAGGGACACAACCCTGAGAAGGTAAAGTGACAAAAAAACCGTTAGAAGAAATAGTCGCGGACAAGATCCAGGCCCTTTTTGGCAACCACACCCGCCTTCTTTCCTTGAGCCCCCTTGCCGGTGATGCCTCGAGCCGGCGTTATTACCGGGCCTTATTGGACGGTCCCCGCGCCCCGCGATCGGCCATCATCATGGAACTTCAGGGGAGCAGCCTGCCGCTCTCCTCCGAGGAATTGGCTATTTTTCACGAACCGCCCAAGGAGCTGCCCTTCTTGAACCTCCATCGTTTTCTCAACCGACTCGGGGTGCGTATCCCGGCGCTTTACGGCCATTGGGTCGAAGAGGGGATTCTCCTGTTGGAGGATTTGGGGGACCGTTGTCTCTGGGACTTTGTCCAGAGTCTTTCGCCCGCCGAAATCATCCGCTGGTACGAGAAAGCTATCGATCAGCTTCTGCTGATCCAAGTTGCCGGGACAAGGGCGAAAGATGACTCCTGCGTTGCCTTTAAGCAGCGCTTCGATTTCCGCCTTTACATGTGGGAGTTCGACCATTTTCTTGAGTACGGCTTGGAAAAGAGGCCGGGCGGCAAAATCAGCTCAGCGGAAAGAGAGCTATTGGCGCGGAGCTTTGAGGATATCTCCCGCCGGCTGGAGAGCCAGCCTCTCTGTCTCAACCACAGGGACTATCACAGTTGGAACCTGATGGTTTTGAACGGCGAGGTGGCCGTCATCGACTTTCAGGATGCCCTGCTGGCGCCCCCCCAATATGACCTGGCCTCCCTCCTGAATGACCGCGAAACCGATCGCATCATCCGGCCGAGCATGGAAGATCGCCTGATCCGCTATTACTTGCAAAGGCGGGACGAAGCGGGAGAGAAAAGAGTTCACCGGGATGATTTTCTCGATATCTATATCCTCTCTGCCGTGCAGAGAGACCTTAAGGTCATTGGGCGCTTTCACTACCTCGATTTAATCAAAGGAAAGCCGGGCTACAAAAAATACCTCCCGCCAACGCTCAAGCGCCTCAAACGCAACCTGTTAAGAGCACCCCATCTGGAGAAACTCGTGCCGATTCTTGCCGCGCACTTTGAGGAGATGAGATGAGGAGTACAGGGACCCCCCTGCCCTCTTGGCTTCAGCGTCTCGTCGGCTGGAGTCCCGTTCGAGGACGCGCCTCTCGCGCCGAAAGCAATAGACCTGTGGTTAATCCGAACCTTCACGACTGGTGCTTTCGGCTTGATCGGCACGCCCCCTCACTCATGCAGGCGGACCGCCGGAGGTGGATCGAAAGATCGATGCACCGGACGTGGAGGTTCAAGCGTATCTTCGGCGCTGCGTACCACCGCAACTATTGCATCGATCTTGAGAGACGCCTCCGGCGGAAAGCTCATTGGAGCCGATGTTCGCTTACGAGGACAGGGAGGTCCCTTCGGAGGGGAGAGACCGAGGGGAGCGCGAGTGAGGCTGCGGACGTAGGAGTAGAAAGGTTCGGATTAAGAGCTAACCCATCGGCCGCAGCCGAAAGCGCGTTTCCCGAGGGCTCTTCGACTGCAGGTGTCGGAAGACTCGCCCCCGAGGAGCGAGCGGTCGGAGGAATTTCGTGAAAGCGATGGTCTTCGCCGCCGGCTATGGAGAACGGCTCCGCCCCATGACCGAGAGGCTTCCCAAGGCGCTGGTTCCCGTCGGGGGACGGCCCATGATCGAATACTCTCTCCTCCTCCTCAGGCACTACGGCATCACAGAGATCATCATCAACGTGCATTATCTGGGAGCGAAGATCCGTGAGCACCTGCTGGACGGGAAAAAGCTGGGGCTAAAAATCACCTATTCCGAAGAGAAAGAACTGCTCGACACCGGCGGCGGGCTTTTACGGGCCAGACCCTTCTTAGCGGATGGCACCTTCGTCGTTATCAACAGCGACGTGATCATTGACTTTCCCCTGACAGAGCTAATCGAGCAGCATCAAGAGCGCGGCGGCATAGCAACCCTCGTCCTGCGGCCCGATCCCCAGGCCGACCTCTATGGCGCGATCGAGACCTCGGCCGATCTAAGGATCCAGAGGTTCCTCGGTCACAAAGCGCCGCAGGGCGAATCGGCCGGAAGTTTCACAAAATACATGTTCACCGGAGTCCAGCTCCTGGAGCCAAAGATCTTCGATTATATGGGGGCAGAGTCGCGGTCAGATCCTGCCAAATTCAGCATCACCAAAGTCACCTATCCGAGAATGCTAACTCGGGGGGAAAAGCTTTATGGCTTTCCCTTTCATGCATACTGGCAAGATCTGGGGACTCCGGAAAGAATCCAAGAAGCAGAAAAAAAACTAGCAGACGGAAAGGCAAGGCTGCGCTATCTGTCTTCGTAAACCTCCTCCCGGCCTGCCATAGGCCATTCAACCCAAAAGAAATTTCACAAACCAGTTGCTGGCAAAGAAAACCGCAAAGCCCAGAAACACCAGGAGGGTAATCCAGCGGGACTTCCCGGCCTCGGAGAGGGGAACAAGCAGCGTAGCTCCCAGATAAATGAATGTGCCCGCGGCCAAGGCTAGAAGAGCATCTGTAAGAAAAGAGCTGATCTTTCCGATCCAAAACGGCAGGGCGATACCCACTATCGTAATAAGACCCAGGCTCACCCCGGCCATTAGAGCCGCCCTACGGCTCCAGCCGGCGCCCCGCATGATGGCAGCTATGACAAAGCCGGCAGGCACCTCGTGGAGAATCACCGCGAGGGAAACCACGATGCCCAACCTTGTGTCAGTGACCATCGCCGCCCCCATGGCGAGGCCGTCTATGAAGTCATGGGTATTGAAGGCAACGAAAGAAGCTAGCCCTGTGGCCGATTGAATAACGGCAGGATCGTCTTCATCGGGGAGATGGTGCAGGTGAACGTTGAGAAACTGCTCCATCAGAAAGACCAGGAGGTAACCCAGGGCAACGAAAGCAGGCATCGACGCCCCCCTACTCAGGCTTTCCGGGACCATTTCCAACAGGGCAGCGGCCAGAACGAACCCCCCGCTAAAGCCGAGGGCTGCCGCCGTGAACCTGCGCGACGGCCGGTACTGCAATATAGCCAGGTAGCTACCCAGTATATTGGCCAAGGCCGTCACCAGCCCCAGGATGAGCGCAATCTCAAATATATCCAGCTTCACGAAATCTAGAGCGGAACCTTGCTTCGACAAGCTCAGCACGGTGAGCGGGGTCGAACCGTCTCGCGCACCAGGGAAACGGTATTCACCACGTTCAACTTCTTAAACAGGAATTCAAAGCGCTCTTCGAGCTTCCTGCCGATCTCCTTGCGAAACTCCTCGGGCAGGCGCCAAAATTTTTCCTTGAGCGGGCCGAATCCTTTCTTGCGTGTTTTGTAAATGAACTGCTCGTCCGTCTCGCCCTCTTTTTTCTCCGCCGCACACTCCTTGCGCAGGTAGTCGTAAATCTCCTGCTTCACCTTCTCGGGAAAGGCGGGGTCATCATAGAGCATGTTCTGAAACCCCGTCGCCAGGTGAATCTCGGCGCATTCCTGACGCGGAAAGTGATCGAAGGCCTCTTCGGGAAGAGTGGAGGCGCCGTGTTGTACGGCTCCGGCCATGCCGTATTTCCCGCGCGCCACCTGGGAGAGCTTGCCCAGGGTATCAAAATCGAGCTTGACGCGAGCGATCGTGCCGTCCGGCAGGGGCACACCGCCATGGGTCGTGCCGGTCTGAATGCTGATTTTGCTAATCCCTTTAAAATCCTTACCCCTTTTGTCCAACTCCTCACGGAATCCCCCCATAAAGGCCTCCAGCTCCTCCACGGTGCTGTTTTTTCCCCCAACCTCGCCGATCTCCCCACCCACAGAGATAGAGACCCCCCTGGGCTCAAGAGGACGCAGGAAGGCCGTCAATTCCGCGGCTACCTCGCAGTTATCCTGCTGCTGGGCCCGGACCGTGGGTTTGCTCAAGTCCACCAGGGTTGAGCTATCGATATCGATGTTGAAGAACTCCGCCTCAATCGCCTCTTTGATCAGCTCCTTAAGCGCCTGGACTTCAGCCTGGCGGTTCTTCGCGAAATTTTTCGCACTGGCCTGGAAATGATCTCCTTGAATGAAAAGGGGACCGGTGAATCCCTCCTTGATCGCTGCCGCGATAACAACGTGGGCATACTCCGACGGCCTCTGAGCGGTATAGCCGATCTCGGAGCGGGCGATTTCAAAGATCACGGCGCCCACCTGGTTCAGCAGCGCGGCGCGAAAAACAGCGCGTGCCATGTCGTAGGTCAACCCCCGGATGTTGATCGCCGGCACCGTAAACCCTTTACACTCCCCGCGACCCATAGCCTCATAGAGAGGTAAAATGGAGGCGGGCTGGATGCCCAGCGCCCTGGCGCTCTCCCGCACGATATTTCGGGCGGCCTGCTTGATCTCGGGGTTTTCATGAAAGACCCCGTTAAAAACCAGCCGGTCGATCGCCTGTGCGCGGAGCAGATCTTTATTGGCAACACACACTTTCCCGTCTATCTCGACGATACCCTGAAGGCTCTTCTTGAGCTCATCCATGCTCTGATATCTCATGTCCAACCCCCTTTCCTAAAAGAACGGCTGTCGCGCCCTAAATTACATAGCCCAAAACGGTCCCTGGAGGCAAGAAAGGTTTCACTTAGTCGGCACCCCCCCAGCGCTGCCTGACCTCATAATCCGCAGCGCTTCCTGATAGTGTTGAGCCGCTTCATCCCTCTTACCCTGCCGGGCAAGAGCACGTCCCAGGCTTTCATGTGCCTCGGCAAACTCCGGTCGGATACGAAGGGCCTGCCGGAAATGCTTAACCGCCTCATCGAGCTTCCCTTTCCTAGCCAAAGCGTCGCCCAAACTAAAGTGGACTTCACTATCCGCTAGCCCGAGTCCTAGTGCCTGCCGGTAGTGTTCGACAGCCTCGTCCAAGTCGCCGCGCTGGACCAGAACACTGCCTAAGTTGTGGTGGACATCCGCAGCACCAGGATTGATCCGCAATGCGTACCGGTAGTGCTTGATGGCTTCTTCCAACTCGCCCCGCTGAGCTAACACACTTCCCAGGTTGTTGTAGGCAGGCGCATAGGAAGCATTGATCTGAAGCGCCTGCCGGTAGTGCTTGATCGCCTCCCCTAGCTCTCCCTGCTGCGCCAGGGCTTCGCCCAGGTTGTTGTAGGCGTCGGCAGAGACAGGGTTGATCCGCAGGGACCGTTGGTAGTGCTCGATCGCCCCGACCAACTCCGTCCGCTTGTGCAAGATTAGCGCTAGATTATAGTGGACTGTGCTTGACTCCGGGGTAACAGCGACGGCATGCCTCCATAATCTCTCCGAGTCGTGCCAGACTTGCGCCTGTCTCCAGGTCAAGACCGCTAACACAGCTACGACCGCCGATGCCACCCCTGCAATCAGGACGAAGGTCCCGCTCCGGATGTAACTGCTAACCAAAAGCCGCCAACAATAAATGAGGCCTGCTCCGGCCAGCATCGCCCACCCAAGACACGATAGGTAACTATAGCGATCCGCGGCGATCTGCGGCCCACTCTGTGCTGTGCCCAGGACCGGAGCCAGGAGCGCCACGTAACAAATCCAAATCGCCAACCCTGCGGGCCATCGCCGTCTTGCGAGGAGCAGGCCTGCGCTGGCCGCCACAACGACGAGGCCACTTAGCACGAAGGGCCAATCCCAAGGGTCAAGACGCACCGGCAGCTCATATAGCGGGGATAACCCTAGAGGGATAACGGTTTTCCAAAGATAGAAGGCGACTCCGAAGAGCGCCTGCGCTATCCGGGACGCGACGCCATATCGTGCGACAGGTTTTAAGGCCCCGGCTTCCTGTTGCGCGAGTAGCGCCACGATTCCAAAAAGCATGGCCAGGAGCATAAAGGGGACCTTCTCCCACCACACCCGGCGAGCTGTCGGCCCGAGCCATCTTCCCGAACCGCCCCCGAGTCGTCGAAGCGGATAGACATCGAACACCAAAAGCACGACGGGAAGGGTAATCCCTCCGGCCTTCGACAGGAGAGACAGGCTATAGACAAAGACAGCCGCGGCCATCCACCGCCAGCGCGCCGCAGCGCTCTCTGCCGCCGCCCGCAGATAGCAGAGGAGAGTCCAGAGGAAGAACAGACTGGAGAGGACATCCCGTCGCTGGGTCGCCCAGGCCACCGACTCCACCCGCAACGGGTGAACCGCGAAGACAAGGGCGGCAAAGCCGGCGCATGCCCTGAGAACAATATCCCGTGGCTCGGCTGGAATGGACAGGGCCAGGGACAGCAAACGCAAACTAACAAAATAGAAAAGCGCGGCGTTGGCGGCGTGGAGGAGCAGGCTGGTCAAATGGTATCCGAAGGGATCCATTCCCCAGAGGAGATAGTCTACTCCGAACGTCACCCAGCTCATGGGCTGGTAATGACCCATGTGAAAGGTAGTAAACATCCAGCGAAGCTCTGCCCGACCCAGCCCCCGATAGCTCGGGTTATCAACTAACGTCGCCTCGTCATCCCAATCCACGAAACCATTTGTCAACGCAGGCAGGAAGGCCGCCAGCGTGAGCAGCGCAATAAGGCCGGGCCATAGCCAACGCGCCGGCCCGGTGGCCGTTTGACGGGTCACCGCCACCACTCGGTCACGCTCTTGTTTTCTCGCGACCTTCCTTTCCCTACGAATGGGCTTCACGGAATCCCCTTGTAAACTGCGTAAGTAGAGAACCTTTCCGTCTGTTGCCTCCACTATACACAGAAACTCCCACGTGCGTCCATGTCTCTATGGATCGGTGCGAGAAAGGCGAATTGGCAGTCTTGCCGCTTGCAAAGGTCCTTTCCTTTGCCTACAGTATTGCGTCATGTCCCCGTCCGTTGGGCGTTCTTTTGTCGCTCTTTTTTTCTCTGTGAATCCGCCGGCTCTCCCCATGGGCGGATGTTCAGGGTAAACATCCCTGCGGTAGAGACCCCTAGTGGCATCCAAAAAACGCAAAAAGCCGAAAGGGCTTGAGCATCCCGCTAACAAGGCTTCAGAGCAGATTTTCTCCGCAGGTCCGAAGGACAAATCTACGAAAAGATCTCTCGACGCTATCCCTGCTCGGGATTGGAGATTTCTTGCCGCTGCCGTTGCTATCGTGGTGGTTGCGTTCTTATTGCGGATCTATCGTATTGGCGAGCAAGAGCTGTGGGTCGATGAGGCAGGTTCGTTTTACTTGATGACAACACCGAATTGGCTACGGAGCCTATTAAATGACAACACTCCTCCCCTGTATTACCTTCTTTTGCGTGCATGGGTTCGGGCAGGTGGGTACAGCGAAGCGGCGCTCCGCCTACTATCCGCCGGCCTCGGAACGCTCTTCGTTGCGGCGCTCATTTGGGTTGGTAGAGAGTTCTTTAATATCCGCACCGGTTTGTGGAGCGGCTGGTTTGGAGCTATTGCCCCAATCCATATCTACTACTCCCAGGAGGCTAGGGCGTACACGCTGCTGCTGCTCGCTTTGCTGCTGACATACGTTTCGTGCTGGCGGGCCTTGAAGAGCAACGCATTGATGTCTTGGATTCTCGTCGTGACCTCCGCTCTTCTCGCTCTCTACAGCCACTATTTTGCAATCTTTGGGTTGACCCCGGCTGCGTTGTTGTTCGTGATCTGGCCCGAGAAACAACAAGTAAAGCGGTTTTGGCTCCGCGCTGGCGGTGCCGGAGTTCTGACCGGCCTCCTCTTCCTGCCCTGGCTCCTCTTGGGTTTCGTGTTTATGCCGCACTCGTTAGCTGGGATTCTTTGGATACAAGATGCTTGGCAACGAACACCACCCCTGCTTGCTATACCGAAGAGCCTCGAACTGTTTGGTCTGGGGAGCCAGGCCGGACTGCTCCCAATTGCTATGAAGCAGTTCAATTATCTGGATTTTCCCGCCTCGTTGCGCCATCTGGGTCTTGTCGTTATTTTTCTCCTCGGTATATGGGTCGCCATTCCCTGGGGAGAGAAGCAATTAGGCTTGCCGTGGTTGGCGCGGCGCAAGGCGTGGCTGTGGACGCTCCTGTTCTTTCCTCTCGCAACGTTGTGGCTGGTGTCCTTCTACAGGCCCCTCTACGTGGCCGGTCGCTATGACCTGGTGGCATTTCCTGCCTTCATAATCCTGCTTGGCTTCGCACTGGCAAAAATTCAGACTATTAAGGAAATTGGACCGATATTAGCCTGTCTTGTTGCCTTGATTCTCTTCATACCGATCGGCACAAAGCTATATCTATATTATCAGGTCCCTCCACTTCCAGACGCCCAGCCAACCGCGAAACTCATTGATGCCAATGTGAAGAATGGCGACGTGGTTGTGTTCACGCGCCTCCGGGGGCTCCCAGTTCTCTACTACTTGCATCGTCTGGGTTATCAGTGGAAAGAAGGTTCTTGTGAAAACCGAGCGACTGGCCGGCGTTTTGCGTGCCGAGCGTTTCCTCGTGAGGCAGAAGAGGATCCGCGCTTCTATGATCCAGATCGAGTCTTGAACTCTTCAGAGGAGGCCCGAAAAGACGTGCAGGATTTTATGACCACGCTAGGGCCTGCACGTGCCTTTTGGGTGGCTTTCCATAGCAGCAATTTCTCTATGGGACGACTGGAAGTTCCAACGCCTGATTCCCTTCTCGTTGAGGAGCTCGAGCGATTGGGGTTTTATCCAACTTCCATGTCTACCGATGAAGTTACGGATATTTACCGGTTTGCACGATGGTAAGCGAAAGGCTTTGCGGAAAGATATTCTTGAAATCTTCTCAGGGTTTCAGGTAGTATCGTAGCTCTATTGTAAGCCGGAACCACCACAGAGAGGTAGATGCCTGAATGGGCCATCATTGTGCTAAGATTAATAGTTTCTTTTAAGCTATGGCCTATAACAG
>Ga0209212_1001016_pt1 | contig 48767 bp, 35 predicted proteins | sample RifGroC2_FD_183996 | JGI IMG/M metagenome (GOLD analysis project Ga0209212, IMG submission 183996) | Groundwater microbial communities from Rifle, Colorado, USA - Groundwater C2 (SPAdes) (version 2) | ecosystem: Environmental > Aquatic > Deep subsurface > Groundwater | place: Rifle, Colorado... | reverse complement strand
AAACCAAGCCAGGATAAAAGTGTTCCTGGTGGACGACCACCCCGTGATCCGCGAGGGGGTCCGCTCCTACCTGGCCGGCCAGGGCTGCGTTTCGGTGGTGGGAGAGGCCGCCGACGCCCCCGAGGCGCTTAGCAAGGCGAAGAAGCTGGCGCCCGAAGTCATCGTGCTGGACGTGAACCTGCCCTCCCTGGACGGCGGCGAGCTCGCCAGGCGGCTGCGCCAGGCGGTTCCCGGCGTCAGGATCGTGGCCTACAGCGTGCATGACAGTGAGGAATATGTGGTCAGGATGGCCCGCTGCGGCGCGCACGGCTATGTGATGAAAGACCAGCCGACGGCGGAACTGCTCAGCGCCATCAAGGACGTGCACGGTGGCGGCCTGCATTTTCCCGCCGGCATGACCGACTCTATTTTAACGCCGGCGCCCAAATCCTCCCCGAACCGGCCGGACGGCGCCGCGCTGACGAGCCGGGAGCTGGAGGTGCTGGCCATGCTCGCCGACGGGCTGTCCAATAAAAGCGTCGCGGCCAGGCTCGGCATCAGCGTCCGGACCGCGGAGACGCACCGGGAGCATTTGTCCCGTAAGCTGAATATCCTGACTATCGCCGGCCTTACCAAGTACGCCATCCAGCACGGCCTGACTTCCCTTAACGGTCCTGAAGCCGCCTCCGCCTGAGAAAAACCGCGTATCGGTAATCTCCACCGTAGCGGCCTACCGTAATACTACGGAGCGGCCTAAGCAGAATTCCGAATAGATACTTAACCGGCCAAGGGCTATACTTAATATCAAGCCAACAGTGGCGGAACAGTAAAGGGGTATAAAAAAATGAGATTAATCAAATCGATCATCCAGGTGAGCAAAATGCTCTTGGCAATGACCTTGATAGCTGGACCCGCGGGCCCGGTCTTCGCGGCCCTTGCTAGCGCGCCTTCCTCCTCTAATAAGGATGGGGCCGCGGTGCAGCTTGGCGGCGCCGAAAAGACTCAAGGCGTCCAGGCCCGCACTGCGGGCAATTCAAAGCTTCCTATGTATTTCGAGGCCAACCGCGGCCAGACCGACGCTTCGGTAAGGTTCTTTACCCGCGCGGCCGGCTATAACCTCTATCTGACCGACACGGAAGCCGTCACGGTCATGCCACGCCCCACCGAAGTGAAAGGCCAGGAGCCGGTAGTGGTGCGCATGAAGCTCAAAGGCGCCAATGCCAAGCCCGCCGTCCAGGGTATGGAGATCCTGCCCGGCCGTACCAGCTATTTCTTCGGGGATGACAAGTCGAAATGGCAGGTCGGGGTGGAGCAGTACTCAAAGGTTAAATTCAGCCAGGTCTATCCCGGCATAGACATGGTCTACCGCTTCACCGAAGGTACGGTGGAATACGATTTCGTGGTGGCGCCCGGTGCCAACCCCTGGCGCATCCTCCTCGGTTTCGAAGGCGCCAAGAGCCTCCGCCTGGACCCCAAAGGCAACCTGGTCCTGGGCGTAGAGGGCGGCGAGCTTACTTATAAAGCCCCCGAGCTGTACCAGAGGCTGGGCAAACGGAGGGTCCCCGTGACGGGGCGCTTCGTGCTTGTGGCCAACAACCATGTCCGGTTCGAGGTCGGAAACTATATAAAGAACAAAGAGCTGGTGATCGACCCCCAGCTGGTCTACTCTACTTACCTCGGCGGCAGCGTGGAAGACAAGATCAACGCGATCGCGGTGGACGGGACGAAGCAGGCCTATGTGACCGGCTATTCCCGCTCGGCCATGACCGGCTCCGGCGGCTTTCCCGCCACTACCCCGGCCGGCGGCCATACCCTGGCTTCCCCCGGCCCCGCGGAAAGGGGCGGTTCGGACGTTTTCGTGGCCAAGTTCAGCGCCGACGGTTCTTCCCTGCTCTGGCTGGCCTGGCTGGGCGGCTCGCTCGATGAGCAGGCCTATGGCATCGCTTTAGACAAATCAAGCGTCAGCACGCCCAAGGTCTTCATCACCGGCGTAACCTCTTCGGCCGGCGGCGGTACTTCCTACCCGACCCTGGGTAACCCGACCGTGCTGCAGGAATGCTCTCCTAATACGGGCTCCCTCGCCTTCGTGACGGAACTCCAGCAGCCGGCGAATATCCCGGCCCTGGTCTACTCTACCTGCTGGGGCGGCGTGAACACCCTGGGCACCAGCGGCAACGCTATAGCCGTGGACTCCCTCGGCGCGGCTTATATCACCGGGACGACTTTCGCGTCTAATTTCCCGGTCAGCCCCGGCATGCCCTTTCCTTATAATACCATGGGCGCGGCGTCGCAGGCCGCTTTCGTTACAAAGATCGCTCCCGCCGGCGCTTCCCTTGCTTATTCCATGTTCCTGGGGCCCCAGGACGTGATAACCAACGGCAATGCCATCACGGTGGACGCCGGTTTCCAGGCCTGGGTGGCTGGTATGACCACCTCCAGCATGCTCCCTTCCGTCCTGGGACACTTCTCAAGTTCCAAGATCGGGACCACCAACGCCTTCGTAGCCCAGGTCAACGCTCCCGGTACCGGCCTGCTTTACGCTACCTATATCAACGGCAATTCGGACCAGGCGGCTACAGCTATCGCCCTGAACAATAACGGCGCGGCGCCCTACCATGTATTCGTGGCCGGTTGGACGCTGTCCTCCACGGGCTTTCCCTCTACCGCTTATTACAATCTGCCGGTCTCGGTGCGTCCCGTAGTCTATCAGAAAGACCTGGTGGGCGCGGACGACCCTTTCATCCTCAGGCTGAACCCCCTGGAGCCGAACCCGGTCCCCGGGGCGGATAATCCTCTCGAAATGCAGTATGCGACCCACCTGGGCGCCACCGGCGCGGACCGCGCTTATGCCCTCGCCCTGGACGACCTGGACGACGCCTATATAGCCGGCTGGACTCTGTCGTCCAACTGGACCCTGGCGGCCGATCCCGTAACTCCCGGCGCCAACGGTATCAACGTTACCGGCGCCACCACCCAGAATACCTCCGGCGGGCAGGACGCTTTCGTTGCGGCCATCGGCCCCACGGGGCAGTACCAGCCCTTCTTCTCTTACCTCGGCGCGACGCCTCCCGGCCAAGCCGCTACCGGCATCGCCCTGGACGGAGAACATAATATTTACGTAGCCGGCTACACGCCTTCGGCCATCTTCCCGCTCGTGACCGGTTCACTGATGGACGGCTCCACGCCGGCCAAAGCTATCAACGGCAGCGGCACCGCCGGCGCTTTCGACGGCTTCGTCACCAAGATCGCCCCCGTGCTGACCTTCGGCGCCCCGCTGCCTCCGCCGGCGGCCGTCTGTACGATCACCAGCGTCAATCCCAGTTCCGGTTACCTGATAGGCGGCGACACCGTCACCATCACCGGTACGGGTTTCGACATCTATCGCAGCACCGTAGAGTTCGACGGGATAATTTCCTCGAGCTTTACCGTATACGCTTCCTCCACGGTGATAGCCGCGGTGACCTCCAGCCATACCACGGCCGGGGTGGTCCCGCTAACTGTGACTACGCCCGCCGGCACCTGCACGGCGAATTACGCCTACGTCGTCCCCGTCACCAGCTGTACTATCACTAGTATAAGCCCGGTTTCCGGGTTCACTGTCGGGGGCACTACGGTAACTATCATCGGTACGGGCTTCTTCGGAATCGTAACCTCTACTGGTACTACTTTCGGCGGGGTGGACGCCTCGACCTATACGGTGAACACTTCGTCCACCATGGTCACCGCGATCTCGCCCAGGCGTCCCCTTACGGGAACGCTTAACCCGGGGTCGGTGCTCCTTACGCTGAATACCAGGAACGGCAGCGTGTGCTCGTCGACTTACACCTACGTCGACGCGCCGCCGGCCGTCTGCACTATCAGCAATATCACCCCGAGCTTCGGGTTTACCCTAGGCGGAACCGCGGTCACGGTCACCGGAACAGGCTTCTACGGCTTCTCCGGGCCCGGCGGCGTGACTTTCGACGGGGTGAACGCCTCGGCTTATTCGGTGAACGCTTCCTCCACCGTGATCACCGCTACGGCGCCCAGGCACCCGCTGGTAGGCTCGCTGATGCCCGGTGTAGTGCCCTTCAGGGTTACGACCAGCATCGGAACCTGCTCGGCCTCTTATACCTACGTCCTCGCGCCCACGGCGTCCGGCACCGGCTGCACAGGGGAAGACTACTTCTTCCCTTCGCCGGCCACCGGCGACACGGGGAACTTCGCTTACTGTATGACGCAGGCAGGTACGGCCAGGATCAACGTCTACAACGTTATAGGCGACCTGGTGGCCAAGATAGAGGAAGCCAAGTCGGCAGGCGCACAGGTCTCGGTGCTCAATACGGCCAGGCTGGCTACGGGCGTCTACCTCTACCGCCTGGAAAAAGACTATGGCGCGAATAATTCTGTAGTCTCGAAAGTAAAGAAGTTCGCTGTGCGGCATTAACTGGAGGATTTCATGAAAATACTATCTATAGGAATAGGGTTTATCTCCGCCGCATTGTTATGCGGCCAGGCCTCGGCCGGCGAAACTGATTACGACGCCGGCACCCGGGCCTTGCCCATGCAGCAGGCCGGCGGCACGGCCAGGGCCGCGGCCATGGGGTCTGCCGTAGTGGCGCTGGACCAGGGCTCGGCGTCCCTGCTCTGGAACCCGGCGGCTTTAAGCCGGATAAAATGCACGGAGGTCGGGGTTCACCATAACTCGGGCCTTGCCGGCATCAACCAGGAGATCGGCATCATCGGTCTGCCGCTGGGCACCGCTAAAACCGAGTGCAACGGCAAGGAGTGCCACGGCGGTTCCCTGGGCGGGATCGCGGCCTCCTTCGCCTACCTGGACTATGGCAGTTTCGACGGCAGGGATACGCTTGGACAGCATACAAGCGACTACAGGGCCAGGGACTATTCCGGCAGCATCGGCTGGGGCAAGAAACTGCTGCCCTACTTCGCCGGCGGCGTGGCGCTGAAGGTCAACCAGTCCATCTTCCCCAATAAGACGTATTTCAACTATGCCGCGGACATAGGCGTGCTGTGGAACGTTAAGCGTTCCCTGGACCTGGGCCTGACGTATTCAAATATCAGCCTGAAGAGCGGCATCGGCGACGTGGTTTCGGGCCTGCGCCTGGGCGCGGCCTGGGCCGTGGACAAGCACCTGCTCCTGACCGCCTCGGGCGAGCTGCAGAAAAGCGAGATGGACCGCCTCCAGGTCGGCGGCGAGTACCTGATCGGCAACATCGAAAATAAAAAGAATATTACGGCGCTTCGCGCCGGTTACCAGCTTAATTATCCCGACCCCCAGCTTGGCGGCCTGAACGGCCTGACCATGGGTTTGGGCTTCCAGTTCACCCAGTCCACAGTACTGGACTACGCCATCGTGCCGGTCGGAGACCTGGGCGCCTCGCACCGGTTGAGCCTGACCGTAAAGTTCGACTGCCCGAAAAGGCGGAAGCCCGTGATGGTCATGGCCATAGAAGTGCCGGCGGAACCGGAGCCCGCGCCCGCTACCCCGCTGCAGGCGGCGGTGGTTCAGCCCGTGCCCCCTCGCGTGGTGCTTAAATGGGTCATCCTTGAAGATTCGCATTTCGACTTCGACTCCTCCGTGCTCAGGCGGTCCGGCATGGCGGCGCTCAGGCAGAATGTCCAGCTCCTTAAGGATAATCCGAACGCTAGTGTGCGCGTCGCGGGTTACGCCTCGGCGAGCGGTACCGAGGAATATAACCAGCTGCTGAGCGAGAGAAGGGCGGTGGCCGTCTCTACCTTCCTTATAAAAGAAGGCATAGCCCCGGACCGGATCGTGACCGTCGGCTTCGGCGAGCTGCGCCCGGCCGAGTATGAGGAAGATCCCGAGATGATACACTCAGGCGCCGCCCAGGCCAATAAGCGGGTGGTAATAACAGTGCCCGTGCAGCGTGTTGAGCAAAAATAAACTGGAGGGCGGGCTTCCAGGCACTGCGCCCTTGCCCTGCGGCGGGGGCGCAGTTAATTTTGAAGGTGTTTAATAAGGAGACCATATGACAAAGACGGAAAAGATGATAGAAGCTGGGATAGGGCTGGCCGCGCTCGCCGCGCTCGGGACATATTTACTGTACGGTAAAAGGGGCGCCGAGAACCGCGAGAGGATCTCCGGCTGGATGCTCAAGCTGAAAGGCGAAGTCCTGGAAAAAGCGGAAGAGATCAAAGAGCTGAACGAGGAAGAATATTACAAGATCGTGGACGAAGTCACGGCGCGCTACGCGAAGCTGCAGAAAGTGGGCGCGGAAGAACTCAAGCATCTGACCGGGGAACTCAAGGGCGCCTGGGCGCATCTGAACCGGGAGCTGGTAAAGTAACGGTCCGGCTATAGATAAGCGGGTGAGCCCGGCCGCGGCTGAAACCAGCGCGGCCGGGCTAATATCCGCCAGGCAAGCTATGAATACCCGAAGACGCTGGTTAGTAGGGGTTTTCCTCCTGTTCCTGGCTCTACTGGCCACAGGGATCGCTCTTAAGGAGCTGGTTGCGCCCGGGCTGGTGCGCAGTCGCCTTATTTTAGCGGTTAAAGAGAATTGCGGAACCTGCGAGCTTTCCCTCGGCCGGATAGATATTTCACTGCTGCCGCCGGCGCTGAGCGCAAGCGGGGTCAGTTTCACGGGCGGGACGCCGAACGCGACCGTAATTCACGCTGAAGCAGAGCGGGTCTACCTGCCGGTCTCTCTTTTGCCTCTTTTTAAAAGCCGTTTACGGCTCGGTTTTATAAAGATCTCTGATTCGCGGGTCACGGTGACTGAAGGAGATCTTTACGCGGCTCCTTCGGCCAAAGACGGCCCGGCGCGGCCCCTGGATCTTGAAATTGAAGGGCTCGGGGTAAAAAACAGCTCCTTTACTTACATACGGGAACACGCGGGCCGGAAGGGAAGCATCGCGGTAACGCGGATAAATGCTTCCATAGGGCCGGTCGGCGTATCGGCCCGGCTCCGGGATAAAGATGTCGAGGCGAGCGCGGACGGCCTGTTGGAGCAGTCCGGGCAATTCAGCCTGCAAATCAGGGCCAGGCTCTTCGCCAAGGCGCCGGACCTGGATGTCAAACTGCGGATAGAAGGGCAGGATCTCGCGGCCTTGAACGCTTTCTTCAAGCCGACCGACGCCGTGCAGCTGAAGGGACAGCTTATCGAGGGACGCAGCACGGTGGAGATACGCGGCGCGCGGTTGAAGGCGGCCTCTTATGTGCGCTATAAGGGGCTTAAAGTGCGGATCAAAAAGTCCGGGGAGCGCGGCGCTCTCTCGGCGTTCTTCCAGACCTTCCTGGCCTCTGCCACGATGGGGAAACAGAACGCGGCGGATGACGGCTATGACCGGACTGGGTCCGTGGAACTGGAGCGGAAGCCGAAAGAGACCATTATCAGCTTCGCCCTTAGAGGAATGAAAGAAGGCGCGATGAAGGTCTCTTCCCAGGCTCGTTGAGCTACCCCTTACCGGGGAAGATGTCCAGCTAAAGGAGGGCGGCATGCGGCATAAAATTCTTATAGTGGACGATTCCGACAATATCCGCGCTACCTTCGCGGCGGCTTTTTCCGCGGATTACTCCGTTCTTACCGCCCCGGAAGGGCTTGTCGCGGTAGAGCTCGTAAAAACCGAGCGCCCGGACCTGGTTTTCCTCGATATCAATATGCCGGGGATAAGCGGGATAGAGACGCTTAAGCTTATCAAAGCGAGCGGCGTCCCCTCCGTGATCTGGATGCTTACCGGCGTAGAGGACCTTTCCGTAGTGATGAAGACCCTCGGCATGGGCGCGTCGGGATATATAACGAAACCTTTCGACGTGGAAAAGTTACGGCGCGTCGTTCTTAACGCCGTTACCGACCTGGAAGGCGAAGAGAAACCTTCTGACAAGCCCTGGACGGTAAAGAGAAAAGAGGATGTGCCCGGCCAGTAAGTGACCTGGAAATGAGACCTGGCCGTTGTGGCGGGTCTATTTCAGGAAGGCCAGGAGCTTTTCATTGAAGACGGCCGGGTTTTCCAGGTTGGACATGTGGGCCGCTTCAGGGATCAGATACATCGCCGCTTTCGGAAGAGCTTTGAGCATGGCCTCCGAGGCTGAGGGCGGCGTTATTTTATCCTGTTCGCCTACAAGGATCAGGGCGGGGACGGTTATCTTGGCTAAAGCGGCTGTGGTGTCCGTCCTGGCGGCCATCGCGAGCAGGGCACCGGAAATGCCCAGCGGGGAATTCCCGAGGATGCTGTTCAGAAGGGAGCTCACTACCGCGGGTTTTGTCTTCAGGGTCTTTTCCGTCAAAACCGCTTTTATGAATTCGTTGGCGAATTTGGGGACACCGTATTTTTTAACGGCGGCTATCGTCACAGCGCGTTTTATCCTGGCTTCATCGGTGTCGGGGCCGCTTTTGGTGTCGCACAAGACCAGCCCGCTTAACCGTTCCGGCTGGCGCTCGGCGGCGCGAAGGGCGATATAGCCCCCCATGGAAAGGCCGCAGAGAACGGCGCGCTCTACCTTCAGATGGTCCAGCAGCATGACCAGGTCGTCCACAAAGAGCTCCATGCTGTATTGCCCGTCCCCGGCCGCGCTCCGGCCATGCCCGCGCACGTCATAGGCGAGCACGCGGCGATTTTTAGAGACTTCCCGCACTTGCGGCTCCCACATCGCGCGGTCGAACGGGAAGCCGTGGATAAAAACCACGGGTATTCCTCCGCGGGGTCCGCTATCTTCGAATGAGATGCCGTTGACTGTTCCTTCCATGGTTCCCGCCTCCCCGGTTTTTCCCGGCGCTCAGCCGGCCTTTAAGGCCTCATAGATAAAATACACTATCCCGCCCTGCCCTTCAATCGGTAAAGATACCCGGTATTATTGGTAACTTTACGCATATTCCCCGGCCCGCTATTCGGGTATACTAAAATTTGATTTTGAAATTTAACGCGGCCAGAGGGCGACATGAACGAAGAAATAAACGTAAGGATCACGGGCGAAGCCGGGCACGGCGTCGTGGCGGCGGGGATGATGCTGGCGCGCGCTTACAAGGACAGCGGCCTGCATGTCTTCGCCATACAGGACTATATGTCCCGGATACGCGGCGGTAATAATTTTTTCCAGGTGCGCGCGGCGGCGCGCCCGGTCTACGCGCCCAGGGAAAAGGCCGACCTTATAATCGCCCTGGATAAAGAGGCTGTGGAGGCGAACAAGACCGCGCTGGCTCCAGGCGGCCTGTTCGTGCTGGACGCGGAAAATTCCGGAGTAAAGGACCTGGAGAAAGGGTGGGTCAGCGCGCCCATCTACGCGCTGGCGCAGGAAGCCGGCGGGCCCAGGTACGCCAACTCCGTAGCCCTGGGCATAGCAGCCGCGCTTACCTGCGAAAATTTCGACAGGGCCGGAGAGGCTGTCGGGCGCGAGTTCGCCGCGAAGGGGAGCGCGGTGGCCGACGGGAACAGGGCGGCCGCCCTGAAGGGCTATGATTACGCCATGGAAAACATAGAAGGCTGCGTATTCCGGCTTACAGGCGAGCCGCACAGCAGCAGCCTCCTGCTGGCCGGCAATGAAGCGCTCGCCCTGGGCGTGATATCCGCCGGCTGCAAATTTTACACGGCCTATCCGATGTCCCCTTCCACCGGCATAATGAACACGGTGGCCGACTACGCGGGCAGGTACGGCATAATAGTGGAACAGGCCGAGGACGAGCTGGCGGCCGTGAACATGGCCGTGGGCGCCTCTTTTGCCGGAGTCAGGGCCATGACGGCCAGTTCCGGCGGCGGCTTCGCGTTGATGTGCGAGGGCGTGAGCCTGGCGGCAATAACGGAAACCCCGCTGGTGATAGCCGTGGTAATGCGCCCGGGCCCCGCCACGGGCTTCCCCACGCGCACCGCGCAGGAAGACCTCGATTTCGTGCTGCACGCCGGGCACGGCGAGTTCGCCCGCGCCGTCTATACCCCGGGCTCTCCGCAGGAATGCTTCCTGGCCGCCAGGCGCGCGTTCAACACCGCCGAGCGCTTCCAGATACCGGCGCTGATACTTTCCGACCAGTACCTGGCCGAATCGTTCACGAATATAGAATTGCCCGGCGCTTTGGCCGAAGCGCCCGAGAGGGGGCGCATCTTTAAAGCCGGCGCGGAGCCGGAGGAGGGCCGCTACGCGTATTCCCCTGACGGCGTGTCGCCCCGCATCATTCCCGGAAGGTCCGGAGCGCTGGCGCGCGCCGACAGCGACGAGCACGGCCCGGAAGGCCACATAACCGAACTGGCGGAAGTCCGCGTCAGGATGACGCGCAAACGCCTGCACCTTAAACTGGCCGCTCTCGAGAAAGAAATACTGCCGCCTACCGTGTTTAACCCTGCGGCAAAAACCATGCTTTGCGGCTTCGGCTCTACGCTGGGCGTTATGCGGGAAGCCTGCGCCGCCGTAAAGGACGCCGGGTTCCTGCATTATTCCCAGGTCTGGCCTTTCCCCGGGGCCGCCACGCTGGCCGCGCTGAGCGGGGCGGAACGCGTCCTTACCGTGGAAAACAACGCCGCCGGCCAGCTGGCCCGGCTTATGCGGCGGGAAACCGGGCTTAAACCCGCCGGGTCCATACTTAAATATGACGGGCGGCCGTTCACGCTGGACGAGGTAGTCGCCGCGCTGGAAGGGGGAGTTTGATATGGAGCTAAAGGACTTTGATTCTTCCGATCCCGTGGCCTGGTGCGGCGGCTGCGGGAATTTCGGCATGCAGGCGGCGCTCAAAACGGCGCTGGCGAAGCTCGGTAAGAAGCCGCAGGAGCTGCTTCTGGTCTCGGGCATAGGGCAGGCGGCCAAAATGCCGCATTATATCAACACCAACTTCTTCAACGGCCTGCATGGCAGGGCGCTGCCGGCGGCCGCGGCGGCGAAGATAGCCAACCGCGAACTGACCGTGATAGTGACTACCGGCGACGGAGACTGCTACGGAGAGGGGGGAAACCACTTCCTCCACAATATCCGGCGCAACGTCGATATGACCGTCATAGTGCACGACAACCAGATCTACGGCCTGACCAAGGGGCAGGCCTCTCCGACCTCGGAACCAGGCATGAAGACCAAGATACAGCCCGGCGGCGTGATACTGTCGCCGTTCCCGCCTCTGGAGACGGCGCTGGCGCTGGGCTGCGGCTTCGTGGCGCGCGGCTACGCGGCCGAAAAGGAACATCTGGCGGAGCTTATCCTGGCCGGGATAGCGCATAAAGGGTTTTCCCTGATAGACGTGTTCCAGCCCTGCAGATCTTTCAACAAGCTGAATACTTTCGAATGGTACGCGCAGCGGGTCTATAAAGTGGGACCGGAGCATGACCCGGCCGATAAGGCCGCGGCCCTGGCGCTTGCCGCCGAGCGGGAGCGCCTGCCCATAGGCGTCATATACAACAGCGCAAAGCCCTCCTACGAAGAGCTCAGCGGCCTTGACGGCATGAAGCCCCTGGTCGATGCCGACCTTAACAGTATTGACATCGGCCCGGCGCTGGCGGATTTCCGCTGAAGGAGCGCCTTCGCTCATCCGCGAAGAGGCCCCTGGTTCCGGGTAGAATTCCGCTTTATTTTTTTATGACCGATATGCGTCAGCAGCCACTTGTCCCCCGGCGGACTTTAGGCACGCGGTTTTCGCGGGGCCTCCTCGTTTTTGTCCTTATTATCTGCGGACGCCTCCTTGCGGGGGCGCAAAGCCCGCCGCCGCAGGGGGGAACGGCCGTCTCTACCGTTCCCGCGGCCGGGGCCGCCGCGCCGCCGGAACTGGATTTGACGCTCAATTTCTCGGCGAATCCGGATGAGTTGCGCGTAGGGCTGGATTATTCTGTCAGGTGGGACTTTAAAGATATTATGTCTTTCCGGGCCGGTATTAAAGCGATGTCTTCCGGCTTTAAAGCAGCTTCTTCCTGGGATGTAACCAAGAACACCAGGCTCAACTTTTACGGAATGAAGGGCAATCCGTGGAGGCTGATCCTGTCGGAGGCGCGTTATAACAAGGACTATTCCGCGGCCGGGATCACGGCCGGGATCACGGGACAGGCCGGCTCCGGCTTAATTAAACGCGATCCGCCCGCCTCCCGCAGGCGCGCGCACCGCGGGTTGTCGCCACTGATAGACGACTTTGTCAGGAATTATGACGAAATCTTGCGGGACCTGCTCCTGCGCGCCTCGCTTGAATGGGTTTCACCGCAATGGGGAAAGGCAGGCAAAGAGGGCCGCAGGGAATTTGTCCGGGATGTCCTCTCGATGGGCGTCTGGGATATGCCGATGCCCGGCGTGAAAGAAAGCATGAGAGGCCTGGAATACCTGTCGGACGAGCCGGATTCCGGCTTCGGGCATATGATCCACAATTCCACCGGCACACCTAAAGACCTGAACCAGGGCGGCGCCTCGAAGCGGGGCGGCCGGCCCCCTCAGTAAAATTACCGATTATTGCGGGTATAAATCCATATTGCGGCTAAATGCGCTGGAAAAGTATTGTATGGATATGGCCGCGGGGAGAGTCCCGTTCCGGAAAAAATGTTTGTATATCCGCGGTCCTGCAGGGCAGCCGATAAGGATAATGATATGACTAAAACACTGGAAGTTAAGAGCCGGGGCAAAGACGCGCGCGAAGAAAAAATAAAAAAAGCCGAACTGCTCCGGTTTATCAAAGTGCTGGCTGTGAGCGCCCGCAACCGCCGGGTCCTGAAAGGCGCCGGGAAGGCCGTGCCCAGGAAAAGCGCCTGCGGAACCCGGTTAAGCCAGGCGAACCTCGGCCTGCTGCGGGAATATTTCGCTATGTGCCTGGCGCTGCGCCGGGAATATAACGGCGTGGAAGGGGTTTAGGGGAAAGGGAGGGGGACACGATGGAAAAGAACAAACTTACCACCAATGCCGGCGCGCCCGTTGCGGACAATCAGAACATAATGACGGCTGGCAAACGCGGGCCGGCGCTGCTGCAGGACGTCTGGTACCTTGAAAAGCTCGGGCACTTCGACCGCGAGGTGATACCGGAGCGCCGCATGCACGCCAAGGGCTCGGGGGCTTACGGCACTTTCACCGTTACCAAGGACATAACCCGCTACACCAAGGCTAAAATTTTCTCACAGGTCGGCAAGAAGACCGACATGTTCGTGCGCTTTTCGATAGTGGCCGCGGAGCGGGGCGGGGCCGACGCCGAGAGGGATATACGCGGCTTCGCGATGAAGTACTACACCGAGGAAGGCAACTGGGACCTGGTGGGGAACAATACCCCGGTCTTCTTCATGCGCGACCCGCTGAAGTTCCCGGACTTGAACCACGCCATCAAGCGCGACCCGCGCACCAATTTGCGCAGCGCGAAGAACAACTGGGATTTCTGGAGCTCGCTGCCCGAGGCCCTGCACCAGGTCACTATCACGATGAGCGACCGCGGCATCCCTTTTTCCTTCCGGCATATGCACGGTTTCGGCAGCCATACTTTCAGTTTTATCAACGCGAAGAACGAAAGGTACTGGGTCAAGTTCACCCTCAGGACGCAGCAGGGCATAAAGAACATTACCGACCAGGAGGCCGAAACCCTGATCGGCAAGGACCGGGACAGCAACCAGCGGGACCTCTACGAGAGCATTGAGCGCAAGGACTTCCCGAAGTGGACGATGTTCGTCCAGGTCATGCCGGAAAAAGACGCGGCAAAGCTGCCCTATCACCCCTTCGACCTGACCAAGGTCTGGTTCCACGGGGATTACCCGCTGCTGGAGGTCGGGGTGATGGAGCTGAACCGCAACCCGGAGAACTACTTCGCCGAGGTGGAGCAGGCGGCTTTCAACCCGGCCAATATCGTCCCCGGCATAGGTTTTTCCCCGGACAAGATGCTGCAGGGGCGGCTGTTTTCCTACGGCGACGCCCAGCGCTACCGCCTTGGCGTGAACCACCACCTGATACCGGTGAACGCAGCCCGCTGCCCTTTCCACAGCTATCACCGCGACGGGGCCATGCGGACGGACGGGAACCACGGCGGCACGCCCGGCTACGAGCCCAATAGCTACGGGGAATGGAAGGACCAGCCGGATTTCGCGGAGCCGCCGCTGAGCCTGGAAGGGGCCGCGGACCACTGGAACCACCGCGAAGACACCGACTACTACACCCAGCCCGGCAAGCTGTTCCGGCTGATGAGCCCGGCGCAGCGGAAGGTTCTGTTCGAGAATACGGCCCGGGCGCTGGGCGACGCCCCCCTGGAGATCAGGCAGCGCCATATCGGCAACTGCCTGAAAGCCGACCCCGCCTACGGCGAGGGAGTGGCGGGGGCGCTGGGGATCCCGCTGGCAGACCCGGTAAAAATCTGACGGAGCGACCTATGTTCAAGAAAACGGTTATAGCGCTCGCCTTAACGGCTGGCGTCCTGGCGGCGGTTACCGCAAGATCTCAGGAAAAGGTAAAAAAGGGAGAAACTATGCTGCAAACAACACAAACTTATAAAGCGGCGGACTATCCGCGTCTTTCAAAGATGCCGGGCTTCGGCTCACAGCTGATAGCCAACCACATGAAGCTCTACCAGGGCTATGTGACAAATACCAACGCCCTGTCGGAGAAGCTCACGGCCTTACTGGCGGACGGAAAGGAAAAGACTTCCGAGTACGCGGAACTCAAGCGGCGCTTCGGCTGGGAATTCAACGGAATGCGCATGCACGAGCTCTATTTCGGGAACATGGGCTCGGACGGTACGCCGCAGCCGGACACCCTGGTGTATAAAACCATAGCCGAAGACTTCGGAAGTTTCGAGAACTGGAAAAAAGACTTCGCGGCCCCCGGCGCCATGCGCGGGATCGGCTGGGCGGTCCTGTACCGGGACAATGTCTCCGGCAGGCTGTTCAACGCCTGGATAAACGAACATGACGGCGGCCACCTGGCAGGCTGCACGCCGCTGCTGGTCCTCGACGTGTTCGAGCACGCCTACCTGACCGACTACCAGCTGGAGCGCGCCAAGTACATAGAGGCGTTCCTGAACGTGGTCGACTGGGAGATAGTCGGCAAGCGCTGCCCTAAATAAGCGGCTGATACCGGACCCCGCGCTTTGTTCCTTACCGGGGAAAGCGCGGGTATTGGACCATTCAAGGAGAATTTCATGCCATACGTTAATGTCGGAGAGGAAAACTCGGGCAGCATAGACCTTTATTACGAGGACCTCGGCGCCGGCAAGCCGGTAGTGCTGATCCACGGCTGGCCGCTCAGCGGCGCTTCCTGGGAGAAGCAGGTCACGGCCCTGCTGGCCGCCGGCTGCCGGGTCGTAACCTACGACCGCCGGGGCTTCGGCCGCTCCGCCCAGCCTTCAACGGGCTACGACTACGATACTTTCGCCACGGACCTGCACAAGCTTATGCAGAGGCTCGATCTGCGCGGCGCCGCGCTGGTCGGTTTCTCCATGGGCGGCGGCGAGGTGGCCCGCTACCTGGGCCGCTACGGGGCGGAGCGCGTGAGCAAGGCCGTGTTCATCTCTTCGGTCACGCCTTTCCTGCTGAAAACCGCCGGCAATCCGGAAGGAGTGGACGGGAGCGTTTTCGATGGAATAAAAAGCGCCCTCGCCGCGGACAGGCCGGCTTTTCTCTCCGCATTTTTAAAGGATTTTTATAACTTCGACCTGCTCGGCGGCAAACTTATCAGCGAACAGGCCGTCCAGGCCAACTGGAACGTAGGCGCGGGCGCCTCGGCCAAAGGGACGCTTGATTGCGTTTCGGCCTGGGGAACCGACTTCCGCAAGGACCTTTCGCTGATAGCTGTCCCCACGCTGGTGATACACGGCGACGCCGACAGGATCCTCCCGATAGCCGCCACCGGGACCCGCATCCAGAAGGCCGTAAAGGGAGCCCGCCTGGCGGTGGTAAAAGACGGGCCGCACGGCCTGATCTGGACCCATGCAGGGGAAGTGAACCGGGAACTGCTGGAGTTCCTGGGCCTGGAAGATCCACACAAGGAGGAGAAAGCAGCCTTCCGCCAAATGGCCGAATCGACCCAGAAACTATAAAGGCCTTGTCTTCCGCGGGGCGGCCGCGGCCGGTCATCCGGGTTCTGCGTAATTTTACCGTCATTGCCGGGTATAACTCCGCATTGTCCATCGTCCGGGCGGGGGGTATACTTACCAAAGAACACTGTCGGCGACCTTATGCGCTACCTGATTTTGCTGCTCTGCTTTAATGCCGTGCCGCTGGAGGCGGCCCCGCGCCCGGCGCTTATCCTTCCGGCCGGGCTTATAATTTCCTCCATCACTATCGACTCTCATAATGTCTTCGATACCGAATTACCCGCGGAAAATAAATTGCTCTACCGGGCGGCCAACCGCGTGCATTTTACTACGCGCGACCCGATAATAATGCGCGAGCTGCTCTTCGCGGTCGGCGACCAGTACAACGCGGCCCTGGCCGCGGAAACGGAGCGCAACCTCCGCGCCCTCCCTTTCGTCCGCCGCGCCGAGATAGAGGCGGCGGTGAACGGCGGCGGCACCGTGGACGTGACGGTGCACACTTACGATTCCTGGACCCTCGAGGTCGTGGGCAATTACAAGAGGGCCGGCGGCGCAACCAGCATGAAAGCGGGGCTGGCTGAGGGGAATATCCTGGGTATGGGCAAGTCGGGCTCCGCGGTATACAGCAATGACTGGGGGGCGGCGTCCGCGGACCTGAGCTACAAGGACCGCCAGTTCCTGTCTTTCAAGCGGATGCAATACTCCATAGCCGCCCACGCGGCTTCGGGAAGCAAGAGCGTGTCTATGTCCCTGGACCGGCCCTTCTACGCTTCCATAGCGCGGTCTGCCATGGGCGGCAGCGTCAGCTACGGCACTACCGAGGTCGGCCCGGTCTCGAGGCAGGCCATAGCCGCCGGGGTGAACTACGGTATTTCCATGACGCCTTCAACAGAGAGAACGCGGCGCATCAAGTTCGGCATAGCGGCGCACCGCGCGGAATCCACCGGCCCGGTGCCCGACCGGGCCCGGTCCCTGACCTTCCAGATAGGCGCGGAGTGGGAGGAACTGGATTTCCTGACGGCGCGGCGGATACAGAAATTCACGCATGACGAGGACTTCAATCTCGGTTTCGGGATCTTTCCCTCGGTCGGGCTGGCGCCGGCTATGCGCGCCCTGGGGAGCAAACAGACGCAGCTGATACCCGCCCTCGCCTTGCGGAAGGGCTTCACCTGGGGGAGGCAGCTCCTGCTCCTGAATTCCGGCTACAGCTCTCGGTACGCGAACGGGGAGAACAGCAACCTTATGGCCTCTTTCGACGCGGCTTATTTCCGGCGCGGCTTCAAGTACCAGACTATGGCCATTCACACCAGCCTGGCCCTCGGCTGGCGCCTGGACCCCGCCGCTCCGCTGGTGCTGGGGGAGTTCAACGGCCTGCGCGGCTACGGCGTCGGCCAGTTCACCGGCAGCCGCCGTTTCCTGCTGAACCTGGAGGACCGCGTCTATGTCTGGGACGAACTCTTCAGCCTGCTCGATATCGGCATGGTCTTCTTCTTCGACTCGGGGTATGTGTGGCCGCAGTCGAGCCCGGTAAAGCTGGCCGACCTCAAGAACAGCGTCGGGGTGGGGCTGCGCGTGGCCCCTTCGCGCTCGGCCGCGAACAGCCCGGTGCGCATAGACCTGGCCCGCGCGCTGAACGGAGGCACGAACCGGCCGCGCTGGTCGCTTTCTATCCTGGGCGGACAGGCTTTTTAAATATGAACAAGCTCAAACTCAGCCTGCTGGTGCTTGCCGCCCTCGCTCTGGCCGCGCTGTTGACGCTGTTTTTCTCGAAGCGTGAAGCGTACCTCCCGTGGGTGATGCCGGCGCTGCCCGCTAGGACGCTGGTTTTGCCGGCCAAGCCGGCTGTTCAGCCTGTAAATGGAAAAAAGACGGTCAGCGCGCATACTGCCGCCGGCCGGGCCGGGGGCGCGATAAAGGCGCCCGCGAAACCGGTAAAAAAGCGCAAGAAAAGGGTTTCACGGCTGCAGGAGCCGGGTGAGGCGCTGGGCGGCGGGGTGCAACTGGATCTGCCGGACCAGACAACCGGCCTGAGGCTGCAGAAAAAATGAGTTTGCCTTTTATCTTCCGGCCGCGGCCGGATATTGCCTGCGGCGAGGCTTGGTGCCGGGTCAGGCAGGAGCCAAAGGAGCCTTATGAACCGTATACTGATAGTGGACGATAATAATGTCAACCTCGCCGTGCTTGAGGCGATGTTGAAGCAAGGCGGTTACGAGGTGGTCTTGGGCAGGAACGGGAAGGAGGCCCTTGAACTTGCGCTGGGCCGGCCCCCTGACCTCGTGATCTCCGATATCCTGATGCCGGTCATGGACGGGTATGAACTGTGCAGGAAGTGGAAGACGGATGAGCGGCTGCGGCGGGTCCCCTTCGTTTTTTACACGGCCACTTATACGGACCCGAAGGACAAGGCGTACGGCCTGAGCCTGGGGGCTGACAGGTTCGTTGTAAAACCGCTGAAGATAGAAGCGCTGGAAAAAATGGTGCTGGAGGTCCTGGAAGCGGGCCGCGGGACGCCGCCGGCCCCCACTGTGGAGCCTTTGGATGAAGAGGGGATGCTGCGGGGGTACAGCGAGATCATCTTCCACAAGCTGCAGCAGAAAGTCGCCCAGCTGGAAGCCGAAGCGGCCGCCCGCGTGGCGGCGGAGCAGGCTCTTAAACTGGCGACCGAGGAACTGAAGGAGAAGAACTGCGAACTCCAGGATTTTATTTATATCGCTTCGCACGACCTGCGCAGCCCGCTCCTTAACCTGCAGGGCTTTTCCGAAAACATTAATAAATACTGCGCCGAGCTCTCCGGGCTGGTGAAGCCGCAGGGGGGCGAAGCGGGCCGGCTCGAGGAACTGCTTAACAAGAAGCTGCCGGAGGCGTTGGGCTATATAGCCGCAGGAGTGGCGGATATGGACCGCTTGCTTTACGGCCTGCTCAAGATGTCCCGCCTTTGGTCCGTGCCGCTGGCGAAGGAGCAGGTGAATATGGATGACCTGGCGGGAGAACTGATAAAGTCGATGACCTTCCACTTTAAAGAGGCCGATGCCGGGGTCGTATGCGGAGAACTCCCGCCCTGTTTCGCCGACAAGGCGCAGCTCAGGCAGGTTTTCTCCAGCCTGCTGGATAATGCGGTGAAATACCGCGACCCCGCGCGCAAGCTCCTGGTAAATATCTCCGGGAGCCTCGGCGCTTCAGGGGCGGTTTCCTATACGGTGTCCGACAACGGGCGCGGCCTCACGCCGGCTGAAGAGCAGGGGAAGGTCTGGGAACTTTTCTACCGGGGAGGCCCGAAATTGCCGGTGCCTGGCGAAGGACTGGGACTGACCATAGCGAAAAGGATACTGGAGCGGCATGGCGGGAGCATAACGGCCGGCTCCGCTCCGGGCGGAGGCGCGGTTTTCACCGTAAAATTGCCGGAGCTTAAAAAGGGGTCGGGAAGCGGGTGTGATTCTTAGCGGTTATTACTTAGGATGGCGGGTACAATTCCGCATACCGGCGGCAGAGGGTGGAGAGTAGAATATAGACAGGAACAAGCGGCGGAAGTCCCGCCGGAGGAAAAAACATGAAAATACTTTTAGCTTTGTTTTGTCTGTCGGCCGCGGCGATCGCCGGCGCGGAGCCGCTGCCGGAGGCCGCCCGGGAGGCGGACTGGAGATTCAGCACCTCGGTCAACTATGACACGGGCAAATACGGCACGCCCGACCGCACTAATTCCGTCTATATACCTTTCACGCTGAAGCGCTACTACAGCGAAGCGGACCTGTCCGTAACGGTGCCCTACCTGCGCCAAAGCTCGGCGGGGCAGGTGACCTGGGTGGGCGGCAAGCCGGTGCGTATAGGCCTCAAGAACGCGCCCGCGCCGGCTGGAACCACGTCGGAATCCGGCCTTGGCGATATAATCCTGCGCGGCACCTATGCCCTGAAGCGCGACGGGCCTGGGTCCTTCGGCCTGGGACTGGCCGGCAAGCTGAAATTGCCCACCGCCGACGAGGATAAGGGGCTGGGCACCGGAGAAATGGACGGCGGCGTCGGGCTCGAGTTCGCAAAGGAGATCGATCCGGACTGGTCCCTGATGGCCGACGGCTACTATACGATGATAGGCGATCCGGCCGGCGTTGATCTGAACAACCAGGTTTCACTGGACCTGGGTTTTTACAGAGCGCTGGGCAGCAACCTCGGCCTGACGGTGCTTTACGAGACACAAAGCGCCATAGTCGAAGGCAACGCGGCCCCGAGCAGCCTGAGCGGCACGGTATCCTACAGCGCGGAGAGCGGCTCCCAGTTTTCCGGCGGGCTGACGCTGGGCCTGTCCGACGGCAGCCCTGATATGGGTCTGAGCGCGGGTTTCAGCCGCAGGTTTTAGTTGAGATCTCAAGGAAAGGAATACAAGGAGAAAAAATGAAAAATAATAAACTGCAGCTGCTGTTCGCGGGGCTCTTCCTTTGCGCGGCGGCGATACCCGCCTTCGCCGAGGAAAAAACAAGCGAAGAGAAGAAGCTGGAGACCAGCGCCGTAGAGCTGGATAAAAGCGCCGCCGAACCCGAAGGGCAGCCGCGCGTGACCGCTAAGATACAAACGCGGTTCGGCGTGGACGGCGCCCGCGTGCAGGGCCTGCGGGACAAGAAGCTGGGCTACGGGGAGATCTCCATAGCGCTGGGCCTGGCCCAGGGCCTGCCCGGCGGCATCACTGACGCCAACGTGGACAAGATAATGGCGCTGCGCCAGGGGCCGCCCGTCATGGGCTGGGGCAAAATAGCCAAAGACCTCGGCCTGAAGCTCGGGTCGGTGCAAAGCAAGGTCAAGAAGCTGGCCGCCGAAGTGCGCAAAGAGGAAGGCAGGGCTAAAAAAGCCGCCGAAAAGGCCATGAAGGCGGAGAAGCGCGAAAAGCATGAAAAGGTGGAGCGCCCTCAGAAACCCGAAAAGGGCGGCAAGCGCTGAAAATTAGCGCCAGCCATAAAATACGGGGACAGCGGTTCGCATGCCATATCGAGGATCGTGCCCGCTGTCCCCTTTTTATTATCTCCTCACGGGACAGGGGCAACGGCCCCCGGCGGTCATGCCCGGCGCGGGCGCGGTCCAGGCGCCGGTTCCGATCAGGCGGGAAGGAAAAAATATGAAAAACGCGAAATTGCGGCTTCTGTTTACGGGGCTTATCATGTTGGCGGCGCTTATTCCCGCCTCCGCGCAGGAAAGATCGGCGGAAGAAAAGAAGCTGGAGGCCGTTTCCGGGGAACTGGATAAAAAATATTCGGAGGGCCAGCAGCGCGTGACCGACAAGATAGCCGCGGAGTTCGGGGTGGACAGCGGCCTGGTGCTGGGCCTGGGCTATAAGAAGATGAGCTACGGGGAGATCGCAATAGCGCTGAGCCTGGCCCAGGGCCTGCACAGTACCATCCGGGATGAGGATCTGCGCCGGATAGTGGCCCTGCGGCAGGGGCCGCCTGTCATGGGCTGGGGAAAGGTAGCTAAAGAACTCGGCCTGAAACTGGGCCCGGTGCTGAGCAGGGTCAGGAAGCTGGCCGCGGAGGTACGCAGGGACGAAAAGGCCGATAAAGCCAAAGAGAAGAAAAAGAACGAAGACGAAAAGAACAGGAAAAAAGAAAGCACGGAAAATCCCGATAAAACCGGGAAGGCGGGCATGAAATCCCTGTCGCGAAAATAAAATATGGCGCATCCGCTTTACGCCCTGGTCCTCGCGCTGCTTTTCTTTCCGGCAGCCGCGGGTTCAGCGGAGGGTTCCTCCTCCGGTCCGGAAGACACCTCGGCGGCGGAGCCGCAGCGGCTTACGGCGGAGGGTGAAAGCGAGCTGCGCGGCATAGTGGCCGCGGGGAAACTGGAGACCCTTCAGCGGCCGGAGTTCGGGGAGTACCAGGCCGAGCTCGGAGATTTTTACAATTCGGCAGGCTATGCCCTGACCTGGGTGGTGAGGTCCAGGCCCACGGCGAAGGCCCGCATAGTCATAAAGCGGCTGCAGGCGGCCGACAATGATGGCTTGCTGGCCCAGGATTACGACAGCCCTTTATGGGCGGACCGCCTGGCGAAACTCGCCGTCCCCGGCCGGCCCGCCCCGGAGTCGGAGCTGCTCCGCTTCGACCTGGCCCTCACGGTCTGCGCAATGCGCTACAGCCTGGACCTGCACCTGGGCCGGATCAATCCGCGGCCTTTCCGCTCCGCTTTCGACGTAGAGCCCGATATCCATGGCCCTTCTGATTTCCTCCGGAAAAGGGTCCTGTCCGCGGCGGACGTGGAGGCGGCTTTCAGGTCCGTAGAGCCGACTTTCCCATCCTACCGCCGGCTGGTAAAAGCCGTGCAGCGCTACAAGAAGCTGTCCCTCCTGGATGACGGGGAGCAGCTTCCCGCTCCCGAAACCCCTGTCAGGCCGGGCGACCTCTATCCCGGCATACCGCGGCTTACGCGCCTGCTGAAACTTGTCGGAGATCTTCCGCGCCGCGCCGCCTCCAGCCCGCGCCGCTATACGGGGGCCCTCGCGAAAGCGGTGAGGCGTTTTCAGCGCCGCCATGGCCTGCCGCCTGACGGTTTCCTGGGGGAACAGACGCTCCGGCAGCTCAATACGCCGCTGGCCTCGCGCCTGCGCCAGCTTCAGCTGACGCTGGAGCGGTGGCGCTGGCTGCCGCACCGTTTTTCCCGCCCGCCCATCCTCGTCAATATCCCGGAATTCCGCCTTTACGCCGGCAGCGTGCAGTCGCAGAAAGTGGTGGTAGGCATGGCCTTCAAGCACGAAACCCCTGTTTTCGTGAGCCAGCTGACAGAGCTGGTGTTCCGCCCGCCCTGGACCGTCCCTATGAGCATCCAGCTCGCGGAGCTGCTGCCGAAGCTGGAGAAGGACCCTTCCTACCTGGAGAAAAACGACTTCGAGGTAATAGACGGCAGGGACGTCGTCCTCAGCACGGGGGCGGTCGGCGCGGAGCTGCTGGCCCGGCTCCGGGACGGCCAGCTTTACCTAAGGCAAAGGCCCGGGCCCCACAATTCGCTGGGCCTGGTAAAATTCAACATGCCGAACGCTTACAGCGTCTATCTTCACGGCACGCCTTCAAGGAGGGGCTTCTGGGAATCGGAGCGGGACCTGAGCCACGGCTGCATCAGGGTGGAAGATCCGGGGGCGCTTGCGGCCTGGGTGCTGCGCGACGAGCCCGGCTGGACGCCCGCGCGTATCCGGGAGGCTATGGAGGGCGCCGGAACCGTCACCGTAAAGCTGACCGAACCGGTCAGCGTGCTGCTGCAGTACGGGACGGCCGCGGTCAAGGAAGGCGGCGAGGTCAGCTTTTTCGAGGATATCTATAACCGGGACGCGGAGGAGGGAGAGGCTTTTGAACGGCGGGCGCGGCTCGCGGCGCGGTAAAGAGCTTACCAGCGACGCACGCGGCCGATGTCCACGTGCAGGAAATCGGAGCCGGCATAGTACCCGACGCCGCCGCGCTTGAGCGCCAGGGCCGTATCGCGGAGGCGGGCGGTGCTCACTCCCGGCAGGCGTATATCCATGGCCTCGGCCTTCATATGCAGGCTGTTGCCGCCCACGGCCTTGCTGCGGTTCCTGAGCTGTTTATTGGTCTTCGGGGTGCGGTAGCCGCAGATGATATGGATCTCGGCGTCCGGCCGCTTCACTTTCTCCGTAAGCTCGGTCAGGAGGTCGAAGAGCCGCGGATCGTAGTGCTTGACGCTGCCCGCCCGCCAGTCGCGCAGGAACAGGTCGAGCTTCGCCAGCGCTTCCTCGTCGTAGACGCCGTCCCGGCGGTAGACCACGTCGATGCGCTCCAGGGTATGGGTATTGAACAGCCGCAAACGGCTCTGCCGCTGCGGAGGCAGCGTACCGTAAGCGAAAGTAAAGGGCACTAAGAGAACAGCCAGGACCAGGTGTCTCATACCTATAGTCTAGCAGGTATTTCCGGGTAATCACAGGGGGGCAGTCTTTTTAAACATACGCTCGCCAAGGGAGGCAACAATGCGGTACAAAGTCATTATAGTGGACGATGACGCGGTCATCCGGTCGCTGTTCGAGAACGCTTTTTCCGGGATCTGCAGTTTGTTCGCCGCAGTGAACGGGCAGGCCGCCCTGGAACTTATTAAAGCGGAAAAACCGGACCTGGTTTTCCTCGATATAGAAATGCCGGGCATTTCGGGGCTGGACGTGCTGCGGCGGCTGGAAGAGACGGGCCATAAGCCCGCCGTATGGATGCTCACCGGAAAGGAGGAGCTCGAGGTCATAACGGAGGCCCTGAGCCTGGGCGCCTCCGGCTATCTGACCAAGCCTTTTGAGATAGCGAGGGTGCGGGGGATAGTGCTTGGCCACGTTTCCCCGCCGGAAGCCAGGAAACGCAGCGTCAAGTCCTGGGCGGTCAAAAGAAAAGGCGGGCCGGGCCCCGGGAAGCCGGGCCGGAAAAAAGCGTGAGCTGAGCCGGCTTTAAAGGGCCCGGCTATTTGCCCTTGGCTCCCTTCTCCACCAGGTCTTTCCACAGCTTGTCCTCCAGCTGCACGGACCTTTCCAGGTTGTCGTGGACCTGCTGGATGAGGGCGTTGAACTTTACAGTATCGACCGCGGCCCCGCCCGTCCTGGCGCCTGCCGAATCCATGAAAAACACAAGTTCCTTGACCGAGGCGTTGAGCGAATCGGCCCCTTCGCTGAAGTCCAGCGCCGCGTTATAAACCCCGCGCTCTAGCTCCGCGGCTTTGGACGGCTTTTTCAGCAGGAGCCAGGGCTGCCAGAGGACCTGGCGGGTGAGCGACTTCAGGTTGGCGGAAGCTTTTTCCCCGTTGGCGATGGTGCGGCCGAGCGGGTCGCGGTTCTTGAGCACGAACTTGTCCAGGTTCTCTCCGGCCCGCGCGAGTGATTCGGAGGCGGAGTGGATCTTCACCACGGCGCCGTTTATGTTGTCCCTGTTGTCCGCGATAGTGGCGTTCATCGAGCCCGAGAACTCTTCCAGGTTCTTCACGCTTTTGATTATGCCCTGTTCCGCGCCCGGGATGGACCTGTTGAGGGAGGCCATCACGGATCTGGCCAGCACGCTGGTCTCCTTGAGGTTAATGACGGCGGCGCGCGCCGCGCCGGCCATCTCCTTGTCCGCCAGCGAGGCGATGAAATCATCGATGCGCCTGACCACGCTCCCGGCCTTCTTGGCCAGTTCCGTGATCGGGACCGGGTTGTCGCCCATTATTTTCTCCCCGGGCGCGAGATTCTTCGCGGCGCGGCCCGGCATGACCGTGAGCATCGAAATGCCGGTCAGCGAGCGGTCTACGGCTACGCTGGTGTCCTTCGGGAACGCCTCCGCGTAGGTTACTTTGGCCGTCACCTCTACCCCCGCCGCGCGGCGGCCCGCCTCGTCCGTGAAATGTGTCACTTCTATGCCGGTTACTTTCCCCAGCTCCATCCCCATCACCTGGACGGGGTCCTCCACCTTCAGCCCCTGCACGTCGGTGAACAGGATCCGCAGCGTCTGCTTCTTTTTGAACAGGGCGCCCCAGTTCCCGGTGGCGACCAGGATCACGGCCGACATGAACAGCGCCGCCAGGATGACCGCCCCCGCTTTGATCTCGGATCTTGTTCTCATATTCGCTCCTTAGAATCTCTCGATGAAGGGCTCCAGCAGGTCCTCGGCGTAATCTTTTCGCGAGACGCGCAGCGGTATGGGCCCGTCGGCGAGCCCGTTGATGAACTGCTGTACCAGCGGGTCGGCGGAGGAACGTATCTCCGCGGGCGTTCCCACGGCCACCGCCCGGCCCTTGAAAAGCAATATCATCCGGTGGGCGATCTTGAAAGCGCTGCCCATATCGTGGGTCACCACTATCGAGGTCACCCCGGTCTTTTTGTTCAGGTCCATCATCAGCTCGTCTATCATCGCGCTGGCGACGGGATCCAGCCCCGCGGAGGGCTCGTCGTAGAACATGATCTGCGGGTCCAGGGCCATCGCGCGGGCCAGGCCCACGCGCTTTTTCATGCCGCCGCTTATTTCGGAAGGCTTGAGGTGCTCGAAGTCCCGCAGGCCGACCATCTCCAGCTTCATCTTGACCATGATCCCGATCACGTCCGCCGAAAGCTTGGTATGCTCTTTGAGCGGCAGGGCGATGTTATCCCCTACCGTCATAGAGTTGAAGAGAGCGCCCGACTGGAAGAGGATGCCGGTCTTCTTGCGCAGCTCGTCCATCCCTTCCTCGTCCAGCCGCGTCAGGTCCGTGCCCAGCATCTTGATGCTGCCGGAAGTAGGGCGCATCGCGCCGATCAGCAGGCGCAGCAGGGTGGACTTCCCGCAGCCGCTGCCGCCCATGATGACCAGGATCTCGCCTTTATTGACATGGAAATTCAGGTCGTCGAGAACCACCTGGTCCCCGAATTTCTTGACCAGGTTCCTGACCACTATCGGCTTCTGTTCTTCTGTCTTCATAGGTTTACCGGCCAAGCATTATCCGGAATACCGCGGCGAATAAACAGTCCGCGGAGATGATCATGACGATGGAGTACACCACGGAGCGGGTTGCCGCGCGGCCCACGCCCTCGGCCCCCGAGTCTACCCGGAGGCCCTCGAAACAGGCGATGAGGGCGATGAGGATCGCGAAAACCCAGCTCTTGAAGATGCCGACGACCACGTCCGAGGTGACCAGCGTTTCAAGCATCTTCTGGATGAAGAGGTCCGGGGAGATATGCAGGACGGTCCAGGCGATGCCCATCCCGCCCAGTACGCCCACGAAGTCCCCTACCATGGTAACGCAGGGTATCATCAGCGCCGCCGCGATCAGGCGCGGGACGACCAGGTAGCGGACCGGAGAGATAGCGAGCGCCCGCAGCGCCTCTATCTCCTCGCTCACGGCCATCGTGCCCAGCTCGGCCGACATCGCCGCCCCGGCGTAGCCGGCCATGACCATGGCGGTCATGAGCGGCCCCAGCTCCCGGAAGATACCCAGCCCGACCACGCTGCCCACGTATTCCTTGATGCCGAACGTTTTAAGGAGATTGGCCAGCTGCAGGGCTATCACCACGCCGATGAACAGCTGCACCAGGCAGACTATCCCCAGGCTGGTGAAGCCGACGCGGACCATCTGCTCCAGGACCGGCTCGCCGCGGACCCGGAGCTTGCGCCTGCCGAAGGGCGCGACAAAAATATAGAACAGCGAGTCGGCGAAAAGCCACCCCATCCCGCCGATATAGCGGAGCCCGGAGTAAAACCGCGCGCCAAGCTCTCCCGCCATGTTTTCCATGCCTTATGCTCCCAGGGCTTCCTGCCGCGTGGCCGCAAGCCTGAAAAATTTATCCAGCCTGGCCAGCGCGAAGACGTCCCTGACCTTGTCGTTCATGCCGGCCAGCACGAGCGCCAGGCCCGCGGCTTTGGCCAGCTTCATCGCCTCGACCAGCGTGGCGACTCCGGAACTGTCAATAAAAGTCACCCCGGCGAGGTCCACGACCACGGCCGCCGGCCTGTACCCGATGGAGTCCGCCAGCGCTTTGCGCAGCCGGGGCGACTCGTGCATATCCACTTCCCCGTCGGCGGTTATCACGACCGTGCGGCCCAGCGCGCTTTTTTCCAGGACTTCAGTTCTTATCTGCATTCTTTTTATTTCCTTTTCCCCGGACCAGCATATGGAGCTCGTTCCCGTCCCAGAGCTTGTCGTCGAATTCCACCACGTCCATCACTTCGCGGATATAGCGGACCCCCAGCCCGCCCGGGCGGATGTCGGCCAGGTCGCGCGAGACGAAGCGCCCGGGGTCCTGCCGGTCGCCCCAGTCGCGTATATGGATAGAGAACTGGTCCGGGGCCCGCCCCACCCCTATGCGGATCCTCTCGTCCGGGTTCATGCGGTAGGTGTGTTTAATTACATTGGACGCGGCCTCGGTGAGCGCCAGCAGGATGGCCCCGGTATGCCGGTCGTCGAGGCCGTGCGCCAGCGCCAGTTTCTCCACGAACTGCCTGGCCTGGGCCAGGGACTTGGTCTGCGACGGGAAAGTGCGCTCTTCGTAATCCCCGTAGCCTACTCCCACCACCGTAATGTCGTCGGCCAGCGCGACCCCCGCGGTAAACTTGGTTATCGCCTTCATCAGCCGCGGCACCGCCAGTTCCGGGCAGTCGGCCAGGATCTCCTGCGCTTTCTCGGGGCCCAGGCGGGCTCCGGACGGGGACTTGGCGTCCCAGACGCCGTCGGTCATAAAGACTATGCGTTCCCCCGGAACCAGCGTGAGCCTGGAGCTCTGATAATTCGTATCTTCCATGACGCCGAGAGGCGGGTATTTGGAGTCATCGGCCAGGCGGCGGCCGCCCGGGAGGGGGCCGACTATGACCGGCGGTAGGTGCCCCGCGTTGACGAACTCCACTACGCCCGTGGCGGGGTCTATCACTGCGTAAACGGCGGTGATGAATATCCCCTGTTTAGAGCGCCTGGTGACGATGGCGTTCAGCCGGTTAAAGAGCGCCCCTCCTTCCGGATCGGCCTGCGAGAGATATTCGAAATCGGCGGAAAATTTGGCGCCGAAGAGCGCCGCCGGCACGCCCTTGCCGGAGACGTCGGCCACCAGCACGGCCAGCCTGCCGTCGGAAAGCCTGGTGATGTCTACCACGTCGCCGGCCACGTAGCGGCAGGCTATGCTGCGGCATTCGACGCGTAAATTCCGGATGGAGGGGATATCGGAGGGCAGGGAGGCGCTCTGGATCTGCTCGGCGATCCGCATATCGTGCTGAAGGCGGTCCTGCTCGATCGCTTTCCCGCGCAGGAGAGCGTTGTCTATGGCGATGGCGGCGACGCCGCAATACCGGCTAAAGAGCGCCTGGTCCCCGGGCGTAAAGGCGGTCCCGTCCTTCTTGTTGATGATCTCGGCGACGCCTATCAGCCTGTCTTTTGCGAAAAGCGGCACGCAGAGCACGCTTTTAGTGAGAAAGCCCGTCTTTTTATCGAAACCGGGGAAAAACCTGGGGTCTTTGTAGGCGTCTTCCACCAGGAGCGGCTTGAGATTCCCGGCCACCCAGCCGGAGAGGCCGACCCCTACCTTGAGGCGCTGCTGTTCCATGATCCGCAGGCCGGCTTCGCCCAGGGCTACTTCATAGACCAGCTCGCCGGCGGCCGCGTCGAACAGCATGACATTGGAAGCTTCGGCCCGCAGAGCCGCCCCGGCCTTGTTAAGCACCTCCGTCAGGACGGCCTTGAGGTCCAGCGCGGAGGTCAGCAGGGCGTAAACATCGAGCAGCTTTTCAAGGTCTTTGGTCTTACATGTCATATTTTTCGCCGTTCGCGCGCCGGCGCGCCAGGATCCGGATACCTGCCGCTCCTAATAGTGCTCCGCGGGCGGGGGGGGGGCGTCATCGCGCGGACCGGGACCGTCCGCCGGTTTCTCCTCCTCCAGCTTGCCGGTATCCAGTACCGTGCCGACCATCTGGATGAGCTGTTTTGCCGTCTTCACTGTTTCGGCGAGCCGGCCGGCGGAATCGGCCGATAGGGCCGTTCCATCTTTCTCTTTAATAAGTTCGAGCTGGCCGCAGATGCTCGTCAGCGGCGGGCGAAGGTCGTGTATGAGCAGGTTCACCAGGTTATCGCGCAGTTTTTTCAGCTCGCTCTGCTCTTTATAGCTCTCTTCCAGGCGGCTTTTCTGCCGGCGCAGTTCCAGGTGTGTCTCGACGCGCGCCTCCACTTCCTCGAACTGGAACGGCTTGGTGATGTAGTCCACGCCCCCGATCCCGAAGGCTTTCACCTTGTCCATCGTTTCGGTGAGGGCGCTCAGGAAAATAACGGGAATATCCTTCAGCTTATCGTCGGATTTTAGTTCCGCGCAGACCTCGTAGCCGTTCATTTCGGGCATATTGATGTCCAGGAGGATAAGGTCGGGCGGGTCGTTGCGGGCGGCCTGCAGCGCCAGCTTTCCGCTGACGGCGGCGCGCACCTTGTAGCCGCGTCCTTTCAGCATCCCGGAAAGCAGCTCCAGGTTGGCGGGCGTATCGTCCACCATGAGTATAGCCGGGGGATTTTTTGAGCTTATCGGATCCTTCATAGCTGGTTTCCTTCGCCTAAAGCAAGTTCACTTCCGCCCATAAGGCGGCCAGGCAGGATTTTATGCCCGCAGTCGTACTTATATAATACCCTCCGGCGCCCATGGCCGCTATACGGAGTAATACGCGCCGCCGTAGGTAATATTCACCGGCTGCCGCGGGCCGCGTATTATTCCCGCCCGGGGCCTTTCAGGGGCAGTTCGAACCAGAAGGTGCTTCCCTTGCCCTCTTCGCTGTCCACCCCGATGCTGCCGCCGTGCGCTTCCACCGCCAGCTTGCAGAAGGTGAGGCCGAGGCCCTGGGAATATCTCTGGTTGCCGGCGCGGAGTTCTTTCTGGGCGAACTTATCGAAGATCTTCTGCTTATATTCCGGCTCGATGCCCAGCCCGTTGTCCTTCACGCTGACGCGCACCCGGTCGCCGGCCGGCTCGATGCCCAGCAGTATGAGGTCGCCGTCCCGAGTGAACTTCAGCGCGTTGGAGAGCAGGTTCTGGATGACCCTGAGGATTATCTCGCGGTCCGCCTGTACCGTTACGGGCTTTCCGGGAGGGGTAAGCCGGATCTCGCGGCTCCCCGCGAGCGGCTTCACCCCGGAGATGCCGTCTTCGAGGATGCGGCCCAGGTCGCATTCCGCCGTCTTCAGCTTCATCCGCCCCTCTTCCATCTGGCTCGTCTCCAGGACATCGCAGGCCATCTGGATCATCTGCATTACCGCCTTCATAGCCTCGGCGACATAGCCGGAGTGGGCGGCCGAAAGCGTATTGTCCGCGTTATCCCTTATGAGCTTAAGATAGGCGAAGGTGCCGGTCAGCGGGGAGCGGAGGTCGTGTATGATCATCTGCACTAGGGAGTCGCGGAGTTTTTCCAGCTCGCGCAGCTTATCGTAGGCCTCCTGCAGCCGGCGCTTCTGCCGGCGCAGCTCCAGGTGGGTTTCGACGCGCGCCTCCACTTCCTCGAGCTGGAAAGGTTTTGTGATGTAGTCCACGCCGCCGGTCCCGAAGGCTTTTACTTTATCCATCGTTTCATTGAGCGAGCTCAGGAAAATAACCGGGATATCTTTAAGGTTCTGATCGGCCTTAAGTTTCTCGCAGACTTCGTAGCCGTTCATCTCGGGCATGTTGATGTCCAGGAGGATGAGGTCGGGCGGATCGCCGCGGACGGCCTGCAGCGCGAGCTTCCCGCTGAGGGCGGCGCGCACCTGATAGCCGCGGTTTTTAAGCATCCCGGAGAGCAGCTCCAGGTTTTCGGGCACATCGTCCACCATGAGAACGGTAGATCGTTTATCAGCGGGAATTGGCTCGTTCATATTTGATCTCCTCTGCTGCGGCTATCTGTTTACTGAACTGTACGACTAGGGCCGGCTGCCGGTTTTAGGGCCTAAAACCTGGTAAATATGCACGGTTTCCGTGCGCCCCCTCACCGGCTTCTCGCCTATATCCTTGAACTCAAAATGTTCTTTGGTCGCCGTGTAAACGGGCTGGCTCACTATCAGGTCGGTGCCGTACTCTTTGTTGCCTGATTCCATGCGGGATGTAACGTTAACGGCGTCGCCGATAACCGTGTATTGGACCTTCTCCTGGCTGCCTATGTTCCCGGCTACGGCTTTGCCGGAATGTATGGCGATGCCTATCTCTATAGGCTTGCGGCCTTCCTTTACCAGGGTCTCGTTGAGCACGACCAGGCGCGTCTTCATGTCCAAAGCCGCGGCAACAGCCAGCTTCGCGTGGTCCCTGGTATATACGGGCCAGCCGAAAACGGCCAGGATGGCGTCCCCGATGAACTTGTCCACGGTCCCGCTATGCGCCCCGATCGAATGCACCATTTCTGTGAAATAGCGGTTCAACAGGTTAACCACTTCCTGCGGGGGCAGCTTTTCGGAAAACTCCGTGAAGCCCCGGATGTCGGACATGAGCACCGTCATTTCCTTCAGCTCGCCGCCTCCGAGCTCCATGGAGACTTTGCCGTTCAGGAAACCATCCACCACCTCTTTGGACATATAGCGCCCGAACGTATTGCGGATCATTTCTTTTTCGCGCAGGCTGAGGACCATCTGGTTGAAGGCCTGCGTCAGCTGCCCTATTTCATCCGTGGTGGAAAAGCTGATCTGCATGTCCAGCCGGCCCTCGCCGACCGCGCGCGCCGCCTTTGCGAGCACGGGCAGCGGCCGGAGCATCCAGCCGACTATGAGGATCGTGCCCAGTATGTCCAGTATGACGGCGAAGCCGGCCACCAGCAGCACCTGTCTCTTGGCGTCCTTGAGGCTGCTCGCCACTGAAGCCCGGGTGGAGCCTATATGCACGGTCCCAGTCCTGCGGTTGCCGGAAAATACCGGCGCCGAGATGTCGAAATAGGAAACGCCGCGGCTGGAGTACTGCTGGACGAGCGCGTCCCTGGATTTAGAGGCTATCAGGGCGATAGGGCTATTGTCGACGCCGCCGATCTTCTCCGGGTCCGTGTGCGACAGGACCTTGCGGCCGGCGTCCAGTATCCCGGCGTACTCCACCCCCTTTTCCTTCAGCATTTCATGAGTGTTGAAATGGAGGGTAAAGGTGTCGAGCTGCGGGGAAATGGCCTCCCCCGCAGAACGGGCGTAGGCGATGGACCTCAGCTTCATCTCCGTGGTCATCAGCTGCTCCCCCTGCTGCAGCAGGATCCAGGTCATAGCCCCGATGATCGCCAGGACGAAGAGCGAGGCGAATAAAGACAGTTTTAACGCGATCTTGTTTATTTTTTTCAGCATAGTTTAATAGAGTACCGCTATTTTGAATTGCTGCCTTTCCGTTTTGCCGGCATACTTCTTTTCTATGACGCACACGTAGCCGCCGGGCGCCGCGATCTTCCCGGCGCCGTTGCGTCCCGCCCAGGGCCAGACCTTGTTGCCCGCCGAACTTTCAGCGCGCGATTCTTCATAGACCAGGTCCCCCTCCAGGGTGAACAGCTTTAAAGTCACTTTCGCGGTGGCTCTCAGGTAAAAACCCAGCTGGGTGGGCCCGGCATGGGGATCGAACGGGTTGGGCCAGTTATACGGCTGGAGCATGGGGGGAACCTGGCCGAGGGACCAGACCGGGATGCCAGGCCCGGCGTCCGAATAATCGCTGACCCCTCCCGCGTTGTTCTCGGCTCGCACCCGGGCGAAAACGGTTTTGCCGCTGGGCAGCCCGGTCTCCAGGGAGGAGAGCGCGAGGCCCATGTTCTTGGCGCTGAAGAGGTCGCTGCCGTTGAGGGTAGTTCCCAGGTCCAGGAGGTAGGCTTTGATCCCGCTTTCCTGGTCCTCGGACGCGGACCAGGAGAACAGCGCGGCGGAGTCGTAGGAGAACTCGCGGTCGGCACGCACGGTCCCGAGGCGGGCCGGCGCCGTCCGGTCCACCAGCACGCCGGGACTGGAGACGGCGGAGTATTGGCTGAAGATGCCGCCCTCGTCGATGGCCTTGACCTTCAGGTAATAGGTCTTGCCGTTGGCCGCGGGGTCCAGGGTGAAGCTGGCCAGCGGGCCGATCTCCGAATCTGCCAGCACGTTGAAATCGGCGGAGGTCGTGCCCACGGATACGACATAGGTGGAGATAGCGGTGTCGCCGAAGGCGAGGGCGGGCGGCCAGTTCCAGGTGATCCCCGAGGTGGCGGTGAAGGCCCCGGGTACCGGGACCGGCTGGCCCGGGGGCAGTACCGTGCTTAAGGCCACGTGGAAGGGCCCGATGTCGGCCGTCTTGTAGCCTAGCGCTTTGAAGTTGTAGCTCCGCAAGTGGAGGAACCAGAAGCCGTTGCCGGTGGCGGTGGTCGTCAGGACCGTCAGGGCGCCCCAGCCCGTTTCCTGGTCGTTCCAGGTATGGGTGGCGTTCCTGTCCCAGGCGGTGCGGTAGAACTGCAGGCCCCCCGTCCCGGTCGAAGCGGTATTGGTGAAGCTGAAAGTGGTCACGCTTACGGCGCCTGTGGCGACGCCTGGCGAGACGGCGGGCTGAACCGCATAGGTAAGCTCTCCGCCGAGCACCAGGTCGGCGGTCGGTATGCCGTTGTGGTTGCGCGCGCGCACGCGGGCGTAGTATGTCGTGTTGGCCGCCAGCGCGAAGTTCCCGCTCAAGCCGGCGGCGGCCGCGCTGGACCACAGGGCGGAGAAGTCGGGCCGCGTGGAGACCTCCGCCTCGTAAATTGTCCCGGAGGGGTTGTCCCCCGCGGCCCAGTTCATGGTCAGGCCGCCGTCGGTCAAAGTGAAGGAGGAAACCGCGGACTGCGGTGAAACGGCCAGGGTGGCGGTGGAAACTACGGGGTTAGCGTACGGCCCGGCGCTCCCTGAGAAATTTACCGCCCGGACCCTGGCCGTATAGGTAGTATTCGGGATCAGGCCCGCGAAGGAGGCAGGGATGTTCAGGGTGGTCGAGGAGAATGAAACGCTCACGAAGTTGTCCTTTGAGATCTCGGCCACATAGGTGGTGTTCTGCGGGTTGCCGTTGGCCGTCCAGCTGAACGCGAGGCCCGAACTGGTAACCAAGCTGAAAGGCGCGGCCGTAAGGGCGGGCGACAGCGGCAAAGTGACCGCCGCTACGGCCGGCGAGTAGCCGCCCGGCACATTGTTCATGTTCACCGCCCGGGCGCGGCCATAATAGGTAGTGTTGGGGAGCAGGCCGCCGAAGGTCTGGCTGAGGGCCAGGGTAGCGGCCGAGGAAATGGCCGTGCCAGGCGCGAAGCCGGCGCTCGACAGTTCCACGGCGTAGGAGGTTCCGCCGGGATTGCCGCCGGAAGCCCAGGTGAAGGTGAGGGTGCTGGCCGAGACGGCGGTGAACGGCTGGTCGGCGTTCAGGGGGTCGGTGGCCAGGGTAGCCGTCGAGCGTACCGGGCCGGAGTAGGGGCCGTCCACGCCCAGGAAATTGACGGCTTTAACGCGCGCCTGGTAGACGGTATTAGGCGCCAGGCCGGAGAAAGCCGCGCTTGCGGACGTCGTGGCGGCTGAAGCGGTCAAAGTGTCGAAGTTGTTCCCGGAGAGCTCGGCCGCATAGCGCGTATTGACCGGGTTGCCGCCGTCGCTCCAATTTAAGATAAAGCTGGTAGTGCTGACGCCGGTAAAAGGCGAGGCTGCGACAGCGGGGGCCAAAACATACGTCACGGTGGAGACCGCCCCGGTATAAGCGGTGTAATCTCCGCCGGCTCCGACGGCCCGGACATGGGCGTAATAGGTGGTGTTGGCCGACAGGCCCGTGAAAACGTAATTAAGGTTGGTCGTGACGTCCGATGAGACGGGGGCCGCGAAATCGCTGTTGGTGGAGAGCTCCAGGTTATAGCCGGTCCCCGCGGCATTGCCGCCGTCGCCCCAGGCGAAGGTCAGGCCGCCGGCCGAGAGGTTCAGGAAAGGCGCGGCGGCATTGACCGGCGCCGAACCGGCGGTGGCGGTGGAAACTATAGGCGAGGAGAACTGGCCCGGGATGCCGGCGAAGTTTACGGCGCGCACCCGCGCCTGGTAGACCGTGTTGGCCGTAAGCGCGGAAAAAACCGCGCCCAGGGCGCTGGTCCGGGCGGCGCTGGACACGGTGACGAAACCGTCCCTGGAGAGCTCCGCGTCGTATAAAGTCCCGGCCGGGTTGCCGCCGTTCTCCCAGCTGAAAGTGAAGCTGCCGGAAAAGACCCCGCTGAAGGGCGGTACGGCCGTGACCGGGGACAGCGTCAGCGTGACCGTGGAAACTACGGGGCTGGAATAAGGGCTGGCCAGCCCGCCGGCCCCGAGGGCGCGGACGCGGGCGTAATGAGTGGCGTTGACCGCCAGGCCCGTGAAAACGTAATTGAGGTTGACGGTAACATCCGAAGAGACCGGGGCCGAAAAGTCGCTGTTAGTGGAAACTTCCGTGTTGTAGTTCGTGCCCGGCGGGTTGCCCCCGTCGTTCCAGGCGAAGGTCAGGCCGGCGGCCGCCACGTTAAGGAACGGCACGGCGGCATTGCCGGGCGCCGAACTGGCGGTGGCGGTGGAAACTATCGCGGTGGGGAACTGGCTTGTTATGCCCGCGAAGTTTATCGCCCACGCCCGCGCCTGGTAGACCGTGTTGGCCGCAAGCGCGGAAAAGGCCGCGCTCAGGGAGGTGGTTTGTATTGCGCTGGAGACGCTGACAAAACCGTCCCCGGAGAGCTCGGCCGCATAGACGGTGTTCTGCGGGTTGCCGTTGGCCGTCCAGCTGAAAGTGAGGCTGGAGCTGGTCACCGCGCTGAAGGGCGGCACCGCCAGGGCGGGGGACAGGGGCAAAGTAACCGCCGCGGCGGCCGGCGAGTAGCCGCTCGGCACATTGTCCGCGTTAACCGCCCTGGCGCGGCCGTAGTAGGTCGTGTTGGGAAGCAGGCCGCCGAAGGTCTGGCCAAGGGCGAGGGTGGCGGCCGAGGAAATAGCCGTGCCGGGCGCGAAGCCCGCGCTTGACAGCTCGATGGCGTAGGAAGTTCCTCCCGGGTTGCCGCCGTCCGCCCAGCTGAACGTGACGGTGGCCGCCGAGACCGCGGTGAAAGGCTGGGCCGCGTTTAACGGGTCCGCGGCCAGGGTGGTCGTAGAGCGTATCGGGCTGGAGTAGGGACCGTCCACCCCCAGGAAATTACCGGCCCGGACCCGCGCCTGGTAAACGGTATTGGGCGTTAAACCGGAGAAAACCGTGCCCGTAGACAGCGCGGAGGCGGAGGCGATAAGAGTGGCGAAACTGTCCCTCGAGAGCTCGGCCGCATAAAGCGTGCCGGGCGGGTTGCCGCCCGCGCTCCAGGCGAAGGCGAAGCTGGAAGTGGTGATGCCGGTAAAAGGCGAGGCCGGGATAACGGGGGCCAAAGTGTAGGTGACCGTTGAGACGGCGCCGCTATAGGCGGTGAGGTTGCCGCCGACCCCGATGGCGCGGACATGGGCGTAATAGGTGGCGTTGACCGAGAGCCCCGTGAAAACGTAATTGAGATTGGTCGTGACGTCCGAAGAGACCGGAGCCGAGAAACTGCTGCTGGTAGAGATCTCGGGATTATAGCTGGTTCCGGCGCTGTTGCCGCCCGATTCCCAATTAAAGGTCAAGCCGCCGGCCGAAATGTTCAGGAAAGGCGCGGCGGCATCTACGGGCATGGAACTGGCGGTGGCGGTGGAAACGATGGGCGAGGAATAGTCGCCCGGGCTGCCGGCGAAGTTGACGGCCCGGACCCGCGCCTGGTAGACCGTGTTTGCGGCAAGAGAAGAAAAGGCCGCGCTCAGGGAGGTGGTCTGTACCGCGCTGGAGACGCTTACGAAACCGTTCCCGGACAGTTCGGCCAGATAGGCGGTGTTCTGGGGATTGCCGTTGGCCGTCCAGTTGAACGTGATGCCGGAACTGGTAACCCCGCTGAAAGGCGCGGCCGCCAGCGCCGGGGGCAGCGGTAAAGTCACCGCCGGAAAAGCCGGCGAGTAGCCGCTCGGCACATTGTCCGCGTTAACCGCCCTGGCGCGGCCGTAGTAGGTCGTGTTGGGGAGCAGGCCGCCGAAGGTCTGGCTGAGGGCCAGGGTAGAGGCCGAGGAAATGGCCGTGCCGGGCGCGAAACCTGAGCTTGACAGTTCGACGGTATAGGAGGTTCCTCCGGGATTGCCGCCGTCAGCCCAGGTAAAGGTGGCGGTGCCGGCCGAGACGGCGGTGAACGGCTGGGCGGCGTTTACCGGGTCGGTGACCAGGGTGGTCGTAGAGCGTATCGGGTCGGAGTCGGGGCCGTCCACGCCCAGGAAGTTTATGGCCCTTACGCGGGCCTGGTAGACGGTATTGGGCGTAAGCCCGGAGAAGGCGGAGCTCGTAGAGAGCGTGGAGGCGGAAGCGATAAGGGTATCGAAACTGTTCCTGGAGAGCTCGGCCGCGTAAAGCGTGCCGGGCGGGTTGCCTCCTTCGCTCCACCCCAGGGTGAAGCTGGTGGTGCTGACGCCGGTAAAAGGCGAGGCAGGGAGGACGGGAGCCAAAGCGTAGGTGACCGTGGAAACGGCGCCGGTATAGGCGGTGGAGTTGCCTCCCACGCCTATAGCGCGTACATGCGCGTAATAGGTGGCGTTCGCCGACAGGCCCGTGAAAACATAATTAAGGTTGGTAGTGACATCCGAAGAAACCGGGGCCGAGAAATCGCTGTTAGTGGAGATTTCCGGATTATAGGTAGTGCCCGCGGCGTTGCCGCCGTCCCCCCAGGAGAAGGTCAGGCCTCCTGCCGAGAGGTTCGGAAAAGGTACGGCGGCATTGACGGCCGCGGAAATAGCCGTGGCGGTGGAAACTATAGGTGAGGAAAACTGCCCGGGCAGGCCGGCGAAGTTTACGGCTCGCACCCGCGCCTGGTAGACCGTGTTAGCCTCAAGCGCGGAGAAGTTCACGCTGAGCGCGCTGGTCAGGACGGCGCTGGACACGGTGACGAAACCGTCCCTGGAGAGCTCCGCGTCATACAAAGTCCCGGCCGGGTTGCCGCCGTTCTCCCAGCTGAAAGTGAAGCTGCCGGAAAAGACCCCCGTGAAGGGCGGGGTTGCGGCGACCGGGGACAGCGTCAGCGTGACCGTGGAAACCACCGGGCTGGAGTAGGAGCTGGCCAGCCCGCCGGCCCCGAGGGCGCGGACGCGGGCGTAATAAGTTGCGTTGACAGACAGGCCAGTGAAAATAAAATTAAGGTTGGTCGTGGCCGCCGAAGACACAGGGGCGGAGAAGCCGCTGCTGGTGGAGATCTCGGGGTTGTAATTCGTACCGGCGCTGTTGCCGCCGGATTCCCAATTGAAGGTCAAGGCGCCGGCCGAGAGGTTCGTGAACGGGATCGGGGCGTTTGCTGGAGGTGCCGCGGTAGTTACCGTGGTGACGGCGGCGGTGAAGGCGGTATCCAGGCCGTTGTGGTTTTGAGCTTTGACGCGGGCATAGTACAAAGTGTTCACTGCGAGGCCCGTGAAAGCGGCGCCGGTACCAAGCGTGCCCGAGGACCGGGAAAGCGTGGCGAAGTTATCGGTGGAGACCTCGGCGATATAGCGGGTCCCCTGCGGGTTGCCGCCTCCGTTCCAGTTGAAACTGAAGCCGGTAGCGCCGACGCCCGTGAGCGAGGAGGCGGCAGGTTCCGCGGCCAGTGTCGCGGTGGAGAGAACTCCGGTAAAGCCCGTCGGCAGACCGGCCAGGTTGATGGCCCGTACCCTGAAATAATAAGTGGTATTGGGGATAAGGCCGGCCGGGGCGGAGGAGAGGGCGGTGATAAAGGAAGTGGAGACATCGACTCCGAAATCAATAGCGGTGGAGCGGTTCACTTCGTAAGTGGTATAGCCGGGATTGGCGGGCTCGCCGGCGCTCCAGTTCAGGCTCAAAGAATAGGTGGAGACCGCGGTGAAGGCGCTGGCGGCCGCGCCGGGCAGGCCAGCCAGGGTGTAGGTGGAAACCGGATTCGAAGGCAGGCTGTCAGAATGATCAGTGAAGGCCGTCGCATAGCGGGTGTAGGCCGTATTTGGCGTCAGGCCCGTCTCCGTAGCAGAGACCGTGCCGCCGGGGACCACGAGCTGCGGTGAACGGTCCGGGGTACGGTAGCTGACCGTACCGCTATAGATCCTGTAACTCCGGGAGCCAGCCGCCGCGTCGCCCCAGTCCGGGGAGGCTGTCCAGTTCCAGGTCATGGCAGTCGCGGACACGTCCTGGAACGTCAGGCCGGAGGGGGGAGAGGCAACAGTGCCGTAAGAGACCGCCCCGTCGCCGCCGGGCTCGGCGTTCGGGACGCCCTCGGGCCCGTTGGCCGATTTTACGCCCTTCGCGCCGCCGGCAGTGCTGATGGTTACCGAGAAGGCCGCCTGCCTGTAATAGATCTTCACCCGGCCGCCTCCTCCTCCGCCGCCGGGATACGGCACATCCACCCCTCCGGCGATGGCGTCCCCGCCCTTGCCTCCCGAGGCGTTAATGGTCCCCGTCGCGGACGTGGAGCCGGGACACCGCAGGAGCAAGCCCCCGCCGGCGCCGCCGCCGCCGGCGTCCGCGGGCCTGGTGGAGTTGCCCCCGGGAACACCGCGCGCGAATATAGTTCCGGTCAGCGTGAGATCAGACGCTTCCAGGTAGATGGAGGCCCCGCCCTGGCCGCCGCTGCCGCCCGTCTGCGTCCCGGAACCGCCGCCCCCGCCGCCTCCGGAACCCGGGTAGATGGAACTGGTCGAGATCGGAAGGGAAGCGTTGTCGTAAGCGGCGCCGCCTACGCCCAGGACGCCGTCGGTCCCGCTGCCGTCGCCGCCATTGCCTCCATAGGCGCCCCCGCCGCCTCCCATCTCGGTATAGGCGCCGATGCCCGGCCCCCTTCCGGCGCCATTGCCGCCGGGCTGCCCCGGGTCCCCGCCTATCCCGCCTACCTCTCCGCGGCCAGATCCGTTAAGAACGCCTGAGATGGAGATAGTTGAGGCAAAGACGATCAGGGGGATGGAAGGAGTTACGAAAACACTAGTTCCCGCGTTGACCTGGAAAAGCCCGACATTGGTGAAGACGCCGCTGAGGACGTCGTTAGGCGAGCAGGGAATAGAATTATCAGCCGTGCTGCCCGGTCCGCAGATAAGATTTTGCCCCGCCATGTCCCTGCCAGGTATTGTGGCCGCCCCGGCCTGGGCCGGCAGCGTTAAAAGATAAACCAGGAGGAGGCGTATCATTTAAGCGCGGCCTCCACCTTGGCCTTAAGTTTCATCGCCCCTTCGTTGCCGGGGTCCAGTTCGAAGATGCGGGACAGCGTTTTAGACGATTCCTGGTATTGCTTCTTTAAATACTGGTCCACCGCTACATAGTAAAGGCGCTCGGCTTCCTTCTTCAGTTCCGGCTTGACCTTGACGTACACGGCGGTGCGGGCTGCTTTCAATTTCTCGTTGATCCCTGGCGCGGCGGGAGCCATCTGCAGTATCGCCTGGTAGGCCGCGACGGAGGCTTTGAAATCCTTCTTTTCATCTTCCAGGGCGGCCTGCGCGGACAGCTGCTCCACCTTTTCCCGCATGGCCTGCTCCAGCTCGGAGAGAAGCGTTTTCGCCCGCTCATTGCCGCTGTCCGACGCCAGCGCCTTTTTGGTTTCGGTGACCGCTTCGACTAAAAGGCCCTGCTCCCTGTAGCCCTGCGCCCTGGCCAGGAACTGGGAGACCTGTACGTCTATGATCTCCTTCTGCGCCCGGGCCAGCATTTCCTGCTCCTGGGTCCCCAGGCGGGATTTGATGGTTTCGATGGCCTGCCTGGCTTCCTCGTTGGCAGGGTCGACCTGGAGCGCGGCTTTCCAGTATTCAAGGCTTATCAGGATATTGCCCTGCTGGTATTGCTGCCTGGCTAAAATAACCGAGCTCTCGGCGAGCTGGCGGCTGAACTGGCTGGCGGATTCGGCCTTGAGTTCCTCTAGTTTCCCTTCCACCTGCCTGTTGCCGGGGTCCAGGAGATCCGACTTTTCCAGGTTGGCGACGGCCGCCGCCAGGTTGCCTTCCTTGGCCGAATCCAGGCCTTCGAGGTAATAACTGCGGGCCAGCCTCTTGGCTTCCTCCTGGTCCAGTCTTTTCATGCCGCGCCTGATCTCCTCGGCCCGTTCCAGCCCGGTCATGCCGAATCTAAGAGAGAAAGAGAGAATGTGGCTCGCAGCTATCTCGTGCAGGAGGACCGCGTAGTCGAACTGGTAGTTGCCAAGCTGCGCCCCTGCGCCCAGGGAGATGCCTTTGGCCTCCAGCCCGGCGCGGACGGCGAACTTGTCCAGGTACCGGAGCTCCGAGCCCGCCGCCGGGTGGAACCTTTCGGCATAATAGTTGGACCTGGCGGCCAGCGCGGCCTTGAAATCTTTGCTGATAACCCGCGTATAGGCCGGTGCGACGTCGATCACCCGCGGAAAAGAAACGGCTTTGGATACAAGTGTGACCGACGGCCGCATGATATTCAGGTAGACGACTCCGAGCGAAAAACCCTTTCCGTCCCGGTAGAGCAGCCCCGCGTCCGCCCCGGAGCCGGACCCGCTGACGGTATAGATCTTCTGCACGATATTCTTGATGCCGATCCCGACGCTGAGCCGGCCGGGAAGACTGCGGGTCTGGATAGCGGGGATCATGAACCCCCAGCCAAGCTGCATCATGCTGTTGGTGATAGCGAAGGGGACCGGGGCGTCGAACGGGTTCTCCCGCTTCTGGAAATTTCCGCTGGCCTGGTTCAGGTACCCGGCCCCGATGGCGCCGAAACTTTTCAAAGGCATCCCGTAGCCGATAAAATCGTGGCTGGTGGCCCCGAAAAGAGCGATATGGTTGACGGTAAGTTCCGGCTTGGCGAGCAGGGAGAGGCCGGCGGGGTTCCAGTACACGGCGCTGGCGTCGTCCGCTATGCCGGCAAAGGCGCCCGCTAGCCCGAGGGCGCGCGCTCCGGCGCCCTGCCGGGAAAAAGAACCCGGCAGGCCGCCGTCCGGCTGCGCATCGGCGACAAGGGGGGAGACTGACAGCGCGGGGCCGAGAATAAAGGCGGCAAGAAGCGTCCGGCCTTTACCCGAAGGGGAAAGGCGGCTTGCCCGCGAGACTTTTTCATCGCCTGTATGCGCCATGATACCACCCGTTTTTTTTACCCCTTTTCGTCCCCTTTTCCTCCGCTGAAAGCCGGCTAGGGTTTGCCTGCCGGCGGCTTGGGAGCGCTCAATGGCAGCTCGAACCAGAAAGTGCTTCCCTTTCCTTCTTCGCTGTCCACCCCGATCTTCCCGCCGTGCGCTTCCACCGCCAGCTTGCAGAAGGTAAGGCCGAGGCCGGTGGAATCTTTCTGCCGGCCGTCGGGAAGCTCCACCTGGGCGAACTTATCGAAGATCCTCTGCCTGTACTCGGGCGCGATCCCGGGCCCGTTGTCCTGCACGCTCACGCATGCGCGGTTGCCGGAAGACTCGACCGACAGCCGGATAAGGCCGCCCTCTTTCGACGAGAACTTTATCGCGTTAGCCAGCAGGTTCTGTATGACGCGGGAAATTATTTCGCTGTCAGCCAGGACGGCCGCCGGGCTTTTAGGCGGCACGAACCGGACTTCGCGGTTTCCGAAAAGCGGCTTCAGCGTCGAGATACCCTCCTCCACAGCGCCGCCCAGGTCGCATTCGGCCAGCTGGAGCTTCATCTGTTTCCCTTCCATCTTGCTCACGTCCAGTACGTCGCTGATTATCTGGGTCATCTGCTTTGCCGATTTCAAAGCCTCGTCTATATGGCGGCCGGAAGCTGAAGAAGGGGTCTTCGTCGCGTCTTCTTTGATCAGTTCAAGATACCCGTAGATACCCGCCAGCGGTGAGCGCAGGTCGTGGATGATCATGTGCACGAGGGAGTCGCGCAGCTTTTCAAGGTCGCGCAGCTTGTCGTAGTTCTCCTGGAGCTGGAGTTTCTGCCGGCGCAATTCCAGCTGGGTTTCTACGCGGGCCTCCACCTCCTCGAACTGGAAGGGCTTGGTGATATAGTCCACGCCCCCGGCGCCGAAGGCTTTTACTTTATCCATGGTTTCGCTGAGGGCGCTCAGGAAAATAACCGGGATCTCTTTAAGTTTTTCATCGGCCTTGAGTTCGGCGCAGACCTCGTAACCGCTCATTTCCGGCATGTTGATATCTAAAAGGATAAGGTCGGGCGGATTGTTCCGTACGGCCTGCAGCGCCAGCTTCCCGCTGACGGCGGCGCGCACCTTGTAGCCCCGCACTTTCAGCATTACGGTGAGCAGCTCCAGGTTCGCGGGCGTATCGTCCACCATAAGCACGCTCGGCGTGGTTTGGGAATAGATTTGTTCAGTCATGGCTGGTTTCCTCCGGGATGATCGAGATCACTTCCACGGTCTCCTGTATGTTCTTGAAATGCATCTTCCCTTTGGGAAGGAAAGAGAAGGCGCAGCGGCTGGCGCCCGACGGAGCCTCGCATTGCGCCGCTTCCCGGGTATGCGGAGTGGTCAGTATTTCCCCGGCCTCCGCGGCGCCGCACAGGCGGCTGGCCAGGTTTACCACGTGACCGAGGGCCGTATATTCCATGCGGTTGCGCGTCCCGTAGGCGCCTACTACCGTTTCGCCGGCGGCCAGGCCTATGCCCAGCGGGCGGCAGGCGAGCTTCCCGGCGGAGCGTTTTTTTATCCACTCGCTGTGCGCAAGCTGGATGGAAACGGCGGCGTTCATGGCGCGCCGGGCATGGTCGGCCTGCCGGAACGGCGCTCCGAACAAAGCCATGAACCCGTCGCCGAGGAACTTGTCCATCATCCCGCCGGTCTCCTGGACGCGGGCCACCATAACTTCGAGGAAAGAGTTAAGCGTTTCCTGGACCTCTTCGGGCGTCAGCTCGTTGGCCAGGGAGGTGAAGCCGCGCAAGTCCGCGAATAATATGGTCAGTTCGCACCTTTCCATCTTAAGCAGGTCGGCTATCGGCTTCTGCTTCATGGCTTCTATGACTTCGGGGGAAACAAAGCGCGAAAAAGTATATTCCAGGAACCTGTTCTTGTCCTTCAGGTACTCCCTGGCGGCTTTAAGCGTCAAATGCGTTTCCACCCGGGCCTGCACTTCCTCGAACCGGTAGGGTTTGGTGATGTAATCCACGCCCCCGACATTAAAGGCTTTGACCTTATCCTTCATCTCGTCCAGGGAACTCAGGAAAATCACCGGGATATCTCTCAGTTTCTCGTCATTTTTTAAATGACGGCACACCTCGTAGCCGTCCATCCCCGGCATCTTGATGTCCAGGAGGATAAGGTCGGGCGGTTCGTTGCGGGCGGCCTGCAGCGCCAGGTCCCCGCTGATGGCGGCCCTGATCCTGTAGCGGCGCTCTTTCAGCATTCCGGAAAGAAGCTGCAGGTTCGCGGGCGTATCGTCCACGACCAGGATATTCGGAGCTTCCGTTTGACCGACCGTGTTATCTGTCACGCTGTTAACCTCCTTTCTTCATTCCGCGCTTTCGGCTATGCGCTCAAGGATCCCGGAAAACCCGGCTTCTATTCCCCTGAAGGCCGCTATCACCGCGGGGTCGAAGTGGCTGCCGGAATTTTCCAGGATGATCCTGCAGCTCCTTTCGTGTGAAAAGGCCGGCTTGTAAGGGCGTTCAGCCCGCAGGGCGTCATAGACGTCCGCCACGGCCATGATCCTGGCGGCCAGTGGTATAGCTTCCCCGGCCAGTCCGTCCGGGTAGCCGCTGCCGTCCCATTTCTCGTGGTGCGAGCGGGAAATGTCCATCCCCATATTGAGGAACGCGCTCTTCGGATATTTCCCGCGCGCGGTCTGCAGGGTGTTCGCCCCTATAATTGAGTGGGTTTTCATGATCTCGAATTCCTTCGGGGTGAGTTTGCCCGGCTTCAGGAGTATGCTGTCCAGGATGCCGACCTTGCCTATGTCATGCAGGGCCGCGGTATGGTAAATGCTTTCGATAAAACTTTCTGTTATGCTGCCCGAATGGCTTGGATCGTCCCGCATTTTTTCGGCCAGGGCCCTGGCGAAGGTCCGCGTGCGCTCGATATGGGCCCCTGTATTGTCGTCCCGGGATTCAGCCAGCTTCGTCAGGGCGATGATGGCCGCCAGCTGCGAGTCGGAGATCTCCGCGACCTGTTCCCTGACCAGGTCTTCCAGGTGCAGGTTGTGCCTTTCCAGTTCAAGCTGCATTCTCCGCAGGCGCAGGTGGGTTTCCACGCGCGCGCGGACCTCCTCGAACTGGAACGGCTTGGTCACATAGTCCACGCCGCCTACGCCGAAGGCTTTTACTTTATCCATCGGTTCGCTCAGCGCGCTCAGGAAGATCACCGGGATGTCTTTCAGCTTCGCGTCGGCTTTCAGGCGACGGCACACCTCGTAGCCGTCCAGCCGGGGCATGTTGATGTCCAGCAGGATAAGGTCGGGCGGGTCGTTGCGGGCGGCCTGCAGCGCCAGCTCCCCGCTGATCGCGGCCCTTATTTTGTAATGGCTGTCTTTCAGCAGGCCTGAAAGCAGCTCCAGGTTCGCGGGCATATCGTCCACGACCAGGATACTAGGGGCGTCCCGCCGGCCTGACAGGTTATCTTTCACGCTATCAATCCTTTCCCAGGAGATTAAGTATGCGCTGCGTATCGAACTTGCCGGCTAGCGCGCGCAGCACCCCGGCCAGGCGGCTGTCAAGCGCTTCCACGCGGCCGGTCAGCTCGAGCAGGAGGTGGAAGTCGCCGTTGATGGCGGCTTCGCGGAGCTGGGAAACCAGCTCGTGAGGCAGGGCGGCTAAAGCCCCGGGCTTCAGCGCAGCCGCGGTTTCCGCCGCTGGGACCGCGGGCGGGCCTTCTCCATCGTAAACATATTCCGCGTTCAGAAGGTCCCGCATCTTCTCGAACAGCTCAACTTCCCTGAAGGGCTTGAGGATCAGGGCGTCCGCCCCGGCCCCGCGCGCGTCCCGGTTTATCTCGCCGAAGATGCTGGCGGTCACCGCGATGATCTTTACCTCCTTGCCCCCGGGCAGCACCCGGATGCGGCGGATGGCCTCGTAGCCGTCCATCACCGGCATCCGCAGGTCCATAAGTATGATCTGCGGCCGCCACGCCTCGAACTCCTTGATCGCGTCGACCCCGTTAACCGCCTGGCGGAGGTCGAAGCCCGCGGGGCCGAGCAGCTGGGCCAGGAATTCGCGGTTGTCCTCTTTGTCGTCTACGACCAGCACCCTGTACCGCGGCTGGCCGGGCTTGAGCCCTTTCACCTGGCGCGGCTGGACCTTCCCGACCGCGGCCGCGGGCGACGCTTCCGTCATGGCTACGTCAAAGCTGAAAATACACCCCTGGCCCGGCCGGCTTTCGACCGTGATATCCCCGCCCATCAGGCGCGTATAGCCGCGGCTTATGGCCAGTCCCAGTCCGGTGCCGGTACCGCCCGCGCGGCCGGCCTGCGCCTGCTCGAAAGGGTGGAACAGCCGGGCTAATTCCTCGGGCGCTATGCCCGGGCCCGTGTCTTCCACTTCGGCTGCCAGCTGAAACCCCGGCCCCTTTCCGGGCCTGGCGCTCAAGCGCAAAGTGACCGCGCCCTTCTGCGTGAACTTCAAGGCGTTGCTGAGCAGGTTAAGCAGGATCTGCCGGAGTTTCCCCTCGTCGGCCAGCACGGAGCGCGGGAGCTCGGTGCTCCTTTGGACCACCAGCCGCAGGCCTTTGTCCTCCGCGCGCTGCCGCATCATCTTTTCGACGTCTTCGACCAGCGCGTGCAGGTCGAAGGCCGACGGGTTCAGCGTCGTCCGGCCGGCTTCCGCCTTAGCCATCTCCAGGATATCGTTTATCAGCGCAAGCAAATGTTCGCCGCTGCGGTTTATGGTCTCTATCTGCTGTCTCTGTTTTGGCGTGGCTTCCGGGTCGCGCCGCAGCAGCTGGGAAAAGCCCAGGATGGCGTTCATCGGGGTCCGTATCTCGTGTGACATATTGGCGAGGAAGGCGCTCTTGGAGCGGTTCGCCACCTCCGCCGCTTCCTTGGCCTGGCGCAGCTCGGTCTCGAACCGCCTGCGCTCGGTGATGTCCTCGATGGCAAGCAGGATGATCCGCTCCTTCCCGGAGGCTCTTTGGATCTGCCGGGCGTTCAGCAGCATGATGCGGCGGCCGATGTCGGCGAAATCGTGCTCGACCTCGTAATTGTCGAAGGTCGCCTCCTGGGGAAGGATGGTTTCCAGGAGTTCCCGCAGCTTCGGGATATTCCACTGCTTATTGCCCAGGTCGTAGATAAGCTGCCCGACGGTCTCCTTGGGGTTTACTTTGAAAACCTCGTAGAAGGAGCGGCTGGCCGAGACCACCCGCAGGTCCTGGTCCAGCGAGATGAGCGGCTCGCGCACGGTATTGATGATGCTGTCGGAGTATTCCCGGGCGGCGTCCTCGGAGATCTTGGTCGCGGCCAGCTCCTTGCGCGCCTTTTCCAGCCCGTCCTCTATCTCCCTGCGCTCGGTGATGTCCTCGATGGCGAGCAGGATGATCCGCTCCTTCCCGGAGGCTCTCTGGATCTGCCGGGCGTTCAGCAGCATGATGCGGCGGCCGATGTCGGCGAAGTCGTGCTCGACCTCGTAGTTGTCGAAGGTAGCCTTCTGCGGAAGTATTGTTTCCAGCAGTTCCCGGAGCTTGGGGATATCCCACTGCTTATTGCCCAGGTCGTAGATAAGCTGCCCGACGGTTTCCTTGGGGTTTACTTTAAAAACCTCGTAGAAGGAGCGGCTGGCCGAGACCACCCGCAGGTCCTGGTCCAGCGAGATGAGCGGCTCGCGCACGGTATTGATGATGCTGTCGGAGTATTCCCGGGCGGCGTCCTCGGAGATCTTGGTGGCCGCCAGCTCTTTGCGGGCTTTTTCCAGACCGTTCTCGAACTCCCTGCGCTCGGTGATGTCCTCTATGGCGAGCAGGATGATCCGCTCTTTCCCCGAGGCTCTTTGTATCTGCCTGGCGTTCAGCAGCATGATTCGGCGGCCCACGTCGGCGAAATCGTGCTCGACCTCGTAATTGTCGAAGGTGGTCTCCTGGGGGAGGATGGTTTCCAGCAGCTCCCGCAGCTTCGGTATATCCCACTGTTTATTGCCCAGGTCGTAGATAAGCTGCCCGATCGTCTCTTCAGGTTTCACTTTGAAAAATTCATAGAAGGAGCGGCTGACCGAGACCACCCGCAGGTCCTGGTCCAGGGCGATCAGGGGCTCGCGCACGGTGTTGATGAGGCTTTCGGCGTATTCGCGGGTAGCGTCCTCGGAGATCTTGGTAGCCGCCAGTTCCTTGCGGGCTTTTTCCAGCCCGTTCTCGAACTCCCTGCGCGCGGTGATGTCCTCGATGGACAGGAGGATGATGCGCTCTTTTCCCAGCACCCGCTGGATCTGCCGGGCGTTCAGCAGCATGATGCGGCGGCCTACGTCGGCGAAGTCGTGTTCGACCTCGTAGTTATCGAAGGTAGCCTTCTGCGGAAGGATTGTTTCCAGGAGTTCCCGGAGCTTGGGGATATCCCACTGCTTATTGCCCAGGTCGTAGATAAGCTGCCCGATCGTCTCTTCGGGTTTTACTTTAAAGAATTCATAGAAGGAGCGGCTGAC